>MDTE01050539.1_pt1 | contig 15722 bp, 19 predicted proteins | sample 811231 | NCBI WGS metagenome assembly MDTE01 (sample SAMN05326651, study PRJNA326480) | marine metagenome | isolation source: seawater | place: Indian Ocean: Red Sea | collected 2010
AATGATAACTCAAGTTGATAAATATATTAAGGACTATGCAGATGCTGGTGCTGATATAATTACTATACATCCAGAGGCTACAAATAACTTATCACAATCCATTGATATTATTAAATCATGCAATAAAAAGGCTGGAGTATCGCTAAATCCGGGAACTCCTGTAGAAATTCTTAAGGATGACATAATAAATAAATTAGATTTAATTTTAATCATGAGCGTTAACCCTGGTTTTGCCGGACAAAAATTTATACCTGAGGTGCTTGATAAAATAAAATTTTTTCGAAATAAAATTAATAATAATAAATTAAATATAGATCTTGAAATAGATGGAGGAATAGATTTTAAAACTGCTCCACTCGCAATAAAAGCTGGCGCTAATGTTTTAGTTTCTGGGACTACAATTTTTAGTAATACTGATAGTATATCAGAAAATATAAAAAATCTTAGGAAGAATTAAATGGGCCTAAGATTTATTAGGCTATTTATTTATTCTGTTGTCAGTTTTATTTTAGAAAAAACTCAAAAAATTTATTTCACTACAAAGTACTATAATAATAGCTTAAAAGTAGCGCCACCTTCTAGAAGCTATGATATGAATAATGTTCCACTACTTTTAGAACTTGAGAATAAAAATGAAAAAAGATTAGAATTATTAAATCGTTTTCATAAAAATATTTGGAAATTAGATAATATAGGAAAAAAACATCGAATTGAATTAAATAAATTTAATTGGTTGTCACAACTTGATATTAAAAACCAAAAGCATTTTGTTAAAGATATAATTCTAGCTTGGTTAAAAAAAAATCAAAATTACAATGAAGAAAATTGGCATCATATAATAACCGCTAATCGTATAATATTTTGGATTTGTTGTTCACATTTCACTATCAGACATGATGATATGGTTTATAGAGCGGCAATAACGAATAATATAGTAAAACAAGCTTTACATTTAAATAGAAATTTAGCATTCATTAATAATAAGCTCGATAAAATATTTGTTTTAACTGCTCTAATTTTAGTAAGTGTAACATTTGAGGGTAACCAAAAACTTTTTCAAACTTCAATAAAAAGTCTATCAAACGAAATAAAGGGTATTGCTGATCGTAATGGTTTCGTAGAAAGTAAAAATCCTGAAGATCAATTTTGGTTGATCCATCATTTAGTTTTAATACGAGAATTTTTAATTTTTTCTCAAAATACAGTTCCAGAATTTTTAGATCATAACATTCAAAAAATTGGTTCAAATTATAAGGGATTACTGTTTTCCAATAATTTTTTACCATTATTTAATGGTTGTAAAAAAAGAAACACCTCAGAATTTAATAAATTTCTTAAAGCGAAAAGTTATAAATTTGACAGAAAAACAAAGGCACACTCTTATTTAATCGCTAAGATAAAAAAGTTTGAAATTGCACTTGATGCTAATAATCCACCATCTGACTTAAGCTCACAAAATTATCAAGCTGGTTGTTTATCTTTTGAATTTTTATACAATGGAAGTAAAATTATATCTAATTGTGGATCTGCAAACAACTTTGGTGGCGAATTACCTTACCTCAGTCAGACAACTGCTGCACATTCTACTTTAACTATTAATGATACTTCATCATGTTTATTCCAGAAAAATTCACTAATAAGATCATATTATGGAAATTCTTTAATACAAAAGTTAAAAGTTTATAAAAAAGATCTAAATACAGATAAGAATACTATTTCAATAATAGCCGGGCATAATGGATATCAAAAAAATTATAATACAATGTATGAGCGAAAAATAGTCATACAGGAAAATGAAGGCAAATTAATTGGTGATGAATTAATAATTGTTGCTAAGAAAGATTTAACATTTCTTAATTTTGCCCTAAGGTTTCACATATTACCTGATAGCAAATTAATACAAACGCAAGGAGGAGATATACTACTAAGTGTTAACAATCAAGGATGGAAATTTAAATCTTCACACACAATCAAGATAGAAGATAGTCTCCATTTTGCTCATCAGGATAAAATTATTGAATCTAAATGTATTTTAGTTGAAGGAACTCTAAAAGATAAAGTTAATAATATAAACTGGACTTTGGAAAAAAATAATTAATCGTTTATAAAGCTAGTGTCATTATGAAAATATCAAAAGCTCTTATTTCAGTTTCAGATAAAAAAGGTCTAGATCTAATATTAAAAGAATTAAAAGATCTTAAAGTAGAGATTATAAGCACCGGCGGAACTTACAATTATATTAAAGATAAAGGTTATGAATGTACTGATATTTCGAGATATACCCAATTCCCAGAAATTTTGGACGGGAGAGTTAAAACATTGCACCCAAAAATACACGGTGGTTTACTTGCAGATACAGATAGGAAAAACCATAGAAGCCAAATAAAGGAAAACAATATTAATCCAATTAATTTGGTAATCGTAAACTTATATCCTTTTGAAAATAAGCTTCTTGAAAAAAACGTATCATTCGATGAAATGATAGAAAACATCGATATCGGTGGCCCCTCGATGCTAAGGTCAGCTTCAAAAAATTTTAAACACGTTACGGTCATTCCATCACCTAAATATTATGAAGAATTCTGTAATGAAATTAAAAAAAATAGAGGATCAACAACGTTAGAATTTAGGAAAAAAATGTCAGCCTTAACATTTAGCGAAACCGCTTACTATGATAGCTTAATTTCAAATTGGATGATCGGAGAAAGTAGTATCAAATATTTAGATAAAATAACCATACCTGGAAAACTTAAACAAAAATTAAGATATGGTGAAAATCCTCACCAGCAAAGTCGTGTTTTTGAAATTATTAATAATAAAAGTGGATTTTCAAATCTATCACAACTTCAAGGAAAAGAATTGAGTCATAACAATTATTTAGATACTTTTAATGCATATTCGCTTGTTAATGATTTTAAAAAAAATTCAAAAATCTGTGCAATTATAAAACATAATAACCCGTGTGGATGTGCTTCAGATCTAGATAGTTTAACAACCTATTTAAACGCTCTAAAGGGAGATCCATTGAGTGCCTTTGGTGGTGTAGTTGCTTTAAATTATAAATTATCTTCAGAAATTGCTAAAGAGATTATTAAAACTTTCTATGAAGTAATTTTGATACCAGAAATAGACGATGAAGCTAAAAAAATATTAGCTACAAAAAAAAATTTAAGAGTATTAATTTATAATCCTATACAAAACATGAAAAGTCTTTCACCAACTTTTATGCAGAAAACATTTCTACTGCAAGATGAAAACCATTCTTCGTTGTCAAAAAATGATTTAAGAGTCGTCACAAAGATTAAGCCAACAGAGAACGAAATAAATAATCTTTTATTTGCAAATCAAGTTTGTAAACATGTTAAATCTAATGCTATTGTAATTTCTAATAATAAAAAAACACTTGGCATCGGTGGGGGTCAAACAAGCCGTGTTGGGTCTTCAGAAATTGCTTGTAAAAACGCAAAGAAGTTTTTTCCTAATGAAATTATAGGGTCAGCGGCTGCCTCAGATGCTTTTTTTCCTTTTGCTGATGGTTTGGAAAATTTAATTAATGCAGGAGTTAAATCTATCATCCAACCCGGTGGATCAATTCGTGATCAAGAGGTCATCGATGCTGCTGATAAATCTGGTATTGCGATGGTATTTACTGGAGTAAGAAACTTTAAACACTAACTTCATCAATTTTTGCTGCTAATACAAAATCACTTTCAGCTAACCCGTTTATAGCATGCGTTGATATAACGATGTTTGCATACCCCCATCCAAATTTCAAATCTGGGTGGTGATTTTCATCTTCTGCAATTTGAGAAACTTTATTAATAAAATTTAAACTTTCTTCAAAATTTTCAAATTTAAAATCTTTAGATAAATAAAAATGACCCTTATCATTCTTTTTACATTCCCAGTCCCTTACTTTAGTCATGAAAGTATTTATTTGCTCCTCCGTAAACGGCGGTATATCACCTGAACACGGAATACATTTTTTTTTTGATAATTCACTCATTATAAAAATTTACTTAACCAAGTTAAAACTTGCTCAGGCTGTTCTTCTTGTAAATAGTGGCCACACTCTAACCCTTCTCCTATTACTTTTTGTTCACTATATTGTTGCCAAGTATTTAATACATCTCCCCATACTTTACCAGTATCACTTTTTTGTCCCCATAATACTAAAATTGGACACTTGATTTTATTATTACTATCAAAATCCTTATTATCATGATCTAAATCACATGATGCAGCTGCTCTATAATCCTCACAAGATGCTCTTATAGTTTTGTAATTAAAACATTTTACATACTCATCAAAAGTTTCTCGGCAAAATTCCAAAGTAGCACCTCTTTTAGATAACTTTTTTTCCATATAATACTTGGCTGGAACTGAGGACAATAATTTTTCTGGCAAATCATAAGGCTGCATCATTAATAACCAGTGCCATTTAGTCATTGACCAATTTTTTTTTTGTACAGTCCATATATGCCTATTAGGCAAAATATCAAAAATACCAACTTTAATAACTTTTTCTGGAAAATCTAAACACATTCTATGTGAAGTTCTTGCACCTCTATCGTGTCCTACAACTCTAAATTTGTCAAAACCTAAACTTTTCATTAGTGAGACCTGATCGTTTGCCATTGCTCTAAAAGAATAGTGTATGTGATTATCTCCTCCATCTTCGGGGCCAACACTTTCTCCATAACCCCTTAAATCTGATGCTACGACATAAAACTTTTCTTTAAGACTACCCACAACTTTATGCCATGTAATGTGTGACATTGGATTTCCATGAAGCAATAATAATGGCTCACCTTTTCCACCGTGTCTGAAAGTTATATCAGCTTTACCATAGGCAGAATTGTCAACGCTAAATTTTTCTTTCTTGAAATTTGAAAACATGAGATACTTTTAGTTCATTATAAATAATTTTAAACAAATAAAAAACTATGGAATATTTTATAATTTTAACACTAGGAATTTTCACCAGAATAATATTAGGATTTGTAAATTATACTAAAAGCCTGGGTTTAGAATTATCAAATGAAAAAGATGGTGCAGGATACCAAAATGCTATCACACCTCCCTTGTTTCCTGTAATAGCCTCGATAATTTACGGCTTAAGCTTGTTTTTTATTATCTCTGGCTTTTTTGAAGTAGCTTTTATAAATGGTTTTATATATCTTGGTTTATACTTATTAACTCTTATTGTAATAGGGGCTACATTATTTAAACCAAATTCATTATCGCCACTAGCAAAACCATTTTATCACATTGTTCTTAATTCGATGGTTAATAGATATGCGAATTATAAAAAAAACGGAGATGAAGTCAGAGCGAAAGCAATTGGGGTAGTAATAGAAAAATTTAAAAAAGCTTATAAATAAGTTTTGGAGCGGGTGAAGGGAATTGAACCCACGACCTAAACGTTGGCAACGTTTCGCTCTACCACTGAGCTACACCCGCTTTTTAATTTTTTTAAAGTAATATTTATGGTAATATTTTTCAATAATTATTTATGGAAAAAAAATTTACTAAGACTGATTTACCTGATGAATTACCAGTTTTTCCATTAAGCAATGCAATTTTCTTTCCAAAAACTCTTCTACCCCTTAATATTTTTGAACCAAGATACAAACAAATGACTGAACATGCTGTAAAAGGAAATAAATTGATTGGTATGATTCAATCAAATCAAAATACTGACGATAAGGGAAAGCCTGAAGTTTATAATGTTGGATGTGTTGGATATATTGAATTTCATTCAATTACGCCAGACGGGAGATACTTAATAAATCTCAAGGGTATAACTCGTTTTAAAATAAAAGAAGAAATTGATACTAATAATTTATATAGAAAATTTTCAGTAGATTACAATGACTTTACCTCAGATTTCGAAGATCGAAAAATAAAAGAAATAAACACAATAGAATTAATAAGGAAAACCAAAAAATTATTTGAACAATATCAGCTATCTACAGATTGGAAAATTGTAGAAAAAGTAGAGCCAGAACAGCTAATTAATTCTCTATCAATGATATGCCCTTTCACAATCAGTGAAAAACAAAGACTATTGGAAACTAAAGATATTATTGATAGAAATGAAGTATTAAATAAAATTATTAATTTTTATGTATTAGGCAACAACGAAAATAATAAAAATATTCATTAATGGAATTTAATAAAGAATTACTTAAAATAATTGTTTGTCCATCATCTAAAGAGAAATTGATTTACGATGAAGAAAATAACTGTTTGATAGCAAAAACATCTAAATTATCTTACCCAATTAAAAATGGCATTCCCATTATGATCCCTGAAGAAGCGAAAAAAATTGATTAACTTTTGTTCATAGAGTCAAAAAACTCTGGATTGTTTTTTGTTTCTCTTAATTTACCAATTAAAAACTCGATTGCATCCATTGATCCCATAGGATTTATAATTCTTCTAAGAACGTTCATTTTTGACAATTCATCTTTTGCAAATAGTAGCTCTTCTTTTCTTGTGCCTGATTTGGCCACATCAATAGCAGGATAGATTCTTTTATCTGCAACCTTTCTATCTAATACAACTTCTGAATTTCCTGTTCCTTTGAATTCCTCAAAAATTACTTCATCCATTCTTGAGCCTGTTTCTATCAATGCTGTAGAAATTATTGTTAACGATCCACCCTCTTCAATGTTTCTTGCGGCTCCAAAAAATCTTTTAGGTCTTTGAAGTGCGTTTGCATCAACTCCTCCAGTTAGCACTTTTCCTGAACTTGGCACCACAGCATTATAAGCTCTGCCAAGCCTTGTTATAGAGTCCAATAAAATTACAACATCCTTTTTGTGCTCACATAATCTTTTCGCTTTCTCGATTACCATTTCAGCAACTTGGACATGTCTTTGTGCAGGCTCATCAAAAGTGGAGCTAACAACCTCCCCTTTAACGGTTCTTTGCATATCAGTAACTTCTTCTGGCCTTTCATCAATTAGTAAAACTATTAAATAAACTTCAGGATGGTTTGCGGTAATTGAATTTGCAATATTCTGTAAGATCACAGTTTTACCAGTTCTTGGTGGTGCAACAATCAGTGATCTTTGACCTTTTCCAATTGGCGAAACCAAATCAATTACTCTTGCTGTTACGTCAGTTTTTTTTTCTACTTTTGTTTTTTCAATTTCTAATTTTACTTTTTCTTCTGGATAAAGCGGAGTAAGGTTATCAAAGTTTATTTTATGTTTTGTTTTTTCAGGATCTTCAAAATTAATTTTATTTACTTTTAATAATGCAAAATATCTTTCTTGATCTTTTGGTGCTCTAATTTCACCTTCTACGGTATCCCCTTTTCTTAATCCAAATCTTCTTATTTGACTTGGGCTTACATAAATATCATTGGGGCCTGGAAGATAGTTCGACTCCATTGCTCTAAGAAAACCAAAGCCATCTTGTAATGTTTCTAAAACTCCAGTCGCAGTGATCTGCTCATCCTTTTCTGCTAATTTTTTTAGGATAGAAAATAATATTTCTTGTTTTCTTAATGTGCTTGGGTTTTCTACTCCTAACTTTTCAGCTTCGGAAATTAAGTCTGCAGGCGATTTATCTTTAAGTTCTTGTAAATTCATAATGGAAAAATTTATTTAAAAATGAAGAATTTCTATATATCTAATTTTAATAGGATTGGCAATACTAGTTTTAAATTATTATTATAAATATTAATTAATTAGTTATTTTGTATTAGTTTTATTAAGTAAGGTTAATATTGGGGTTAAGTATTTAATAAGATTTTATACAGATTTATAAACATTAAAATATCATAATTACATCATATTTATAAGTTTGTTAACATAGTTAGATTTTAATGAATAGAATTATCCAATTTAATAAAGTCTTGTAAAAACATTAATAAATGTTTGTAAATTTAAATTTTTATTAATTCTATTGATATAAAATTGTTATAAAATATTTATAAACATATTTATGAACAAAACTTTCAATTTTTTTTTAGTTTCTGACTCTACTGGTGAAACTTTAGATAGGATCTATTTAGCTCTTAAAGCTCAATTTCCATCAAATAATTACAAAATTCATCACTTTGCATTTATGAGAACGACAACACAAACAGCAACTTTGATAGAAGCATGCAAAAAAGCTGAAAACCCGATAATTCTTTATACTTTAGTAGAAAAACAAACGACCAATCACATTATTAACGAATGTAAAATTTTTAATATTCCTTGCTTTGGTTTATTAGATTATTTAATTCCACAGTTTGAAAAAATCTTTAATCAAAAAGCCACTCTCAAGCCTAGCGGCCAGCATGAATTAAATAAAGAATATTATAACAAAATTGAAGCAATGCAATTTACTCTACAACATGATGACGGGCAAAGATTAGAAACAGCTGTTAATGCTGATATAATTATTTTAGGCGTTAGTAGAACTAGCAAGACTCCTACTTCAATTTATTTAGGGGAAAGAGGCTTTAAAGTGTCAAACATACCTCTTGTCCCACACCAACAATTATCCAAAGACATTTTTGAGTCAGAGGCGACGAAGGTTGGATTGGTAATAGATCCAACGAGATTATCTGATGTTAGAAAAACCAGGATGAATATTTTAAACGATAAACAATCATCAACATACGTAAATATGGAGTTAATACAAAAAGAAATTGACGAATCAAAAAAATTATTTTTAGCAAAAAAAATACCTATAATTGATGTCACAAGAAAATCGGTTGAAGAAACGGCAGCTTCAATTATCAAAATTGTTGAAATTAAAAAACAAAGACAAAATGATTAAGGAAGTTATTTTAGCTTCAAGTAGCGGAATACGATTAAAAATTCTTCAAGATAACGAATTTAAGGTCAAACAAATTTCGCCCGGAGTTGACGAAGATGAAGTTAAAGTATCTTTAATAAATAGTGGCGCCACATGTCTTCAAATAGCAAAAAATTTGGCCGAATTGAAAGCTAATCGAGTAAGCGCGAAATATCCAAGCGAAGTAGTAATTGGAGCTGATCAAGTGTTGGATTTTGAAGGTAAAAACTATAGTAAACCTAAAAATAAAAATGAAGCAAGATCTGTTTTAAAATTATTAAATAACAATAAACACTTTTTACATTCAGCCGTTTGTGTGTCACGCGGTGGTAGCATGATTACAAATTTCCATGAAAGTTGCCCACTAAAAGTCAAGAATTTAACAGATAAGGAAATCGATGAATATATTGAAAGATTAGATGAAGAAAAAATGTTAAAATATGGTGTTTATCAAATTGAAGCTGGTGGACTTGATTTGTTCGATGAAATATATGACGACATGGAGGCTATTATGGGCTTACCTATGAAGCAATTAAAAATATATTTAAATAATTTAAAATGAAAAAAATTGGCATTTTAGTATTTTTCATTATCTTGTTTTCTTGTAGCAAAGAAAATAGAGTTGCTAAAATTTTAGAAAATTGCGCAGATGTTTCTATAAGTTCTAATTATTTATCATATTACCCTTATAAAAATTTTATCGTCAACAAAATCAAAACAGTCAATAGAGAAATATCAAATTTACAAATAAGAAGATCCAATTTGCAGGCAAATTACACAGCTCTCAACTCTCAATTTCTGACTTATAAGGATGTAGGAAATCAGGAAGCGTTACAAGTATTAAAAAAAATACCTCTGTTTAAAAAGAGCTATAAAAATAGGACACTAAATCGAATAAAATCTACAGATACTTCATTTCCATTAGAACTATATAAACAATTAAATCGTAGAAAATACACAAGTAAATATGATATTGAAAAAATAAAACGTCGTACAAGATATTTCTCAAATTATTCACAAACGTTAAAAGATTTTAAATTTCAGCTAGCAAGTATTAGGCAATCACAGGCATATGCCAAAAATAAGATGAATTCTTTAGTAATAGAGCGTGCTTCATGGTACGATACAAAGTCTACTAAAGTACAAAAATATAAAAAACTTGAAAAGAAGTATTATAAAAAGGCATATGAAAAAGCTCAAAAGTTTAAAAGATTAAGTAGAAAGAAAAAGCTTCAATCTTCCTGGTACAATAGAAAATACCAACGTTGTGAAACAATGAGAGCAAGAAGTCCTATTGCTTTTGATGAAAAGTGGAAATGAAAAAATATTTAGTAATTGGTAATCCGATTGAACATTCTTTATCACCAAAATTACATAATTATTGGTTAAATAAGAATAAAATTGATGGTAATTACGAAAAGAAATTATTGACCGAAGAAAAAGTTGGTGAATTTTTGAGATCAAATCAAAATATCTCAGGTATAAATGTTACTGTTCCTTTTAAAAAAACTGTTCTTAATTACTGTACAGAGTTAACTGAATTAGCTTCAAGCTCACAATCTGTTAACACAATCATTTTGTCTAATGATAAAATTATTGGTGATAACACTGATGTTTATGGGTTTGAGCAATCATTAAAAGATTTAAATTTTCATGGTTTAAACAAAACTGCCTTTATTCTTGGTGCGGGCGGTGTTGTTGCTTCTGTGGTGATTGCTTTAAATAATTTAGGAGTCAAAAATATTGTTATAAGCAATAGAACAAAAAATAAAGCTGAAGCTCTAGCTAAAGATTATAATCTAGTCGTATCAGACTGGGGTAAGATTGTAGATTTCGATATTGTCATCAATTGTACGAGTATTGGCCTCAATCAGGATGATAGTTTAGGTTTAGATTTTTTAGAAGTAAAAGATAAAATATTTTATGATATAATTTATAAACCCAAAACTAAATTCCTAATTGATGCTGAAAGTTCTGACAATCAAATCATCGACGGTAAAATGATGTTTTTATACCAAGCGCAAAAATCCTTTGAGATATGGCATGGAATTAAACCCGAAATAAACAAGGAAGTGATAAATTTATTAAATGATTAGGATAGCAGTACTTGGTGACATTGGTTCTGGAAAATCCTATTTTGCAAAACAACTCAAAATTCCATTGTTTTGTGCGGATGAAGTTGTTAAAAATTTGTACAGTAAAAGTAGATCTCTATTCACAAAACTTAAAAAAGTTTTTCCGAAAAATTTAGAAAAGCTCCCGATAACAAAACTTGAGATCATTAATATTATTAATAAAAACCCTAAAAATTTAAAAAAAATTATTAAAATTGTTCATCCCATTGTTAGAAAAGAGATGAAAATGTTTTTGAGAAAGAATAAAAATAAAAAAGCTATTGTTTTAGATATTCCATTGTTTCTTGAAAACAAGATTAATCTCGAGACAGATATTTTAGTTTTTATTGATGCAGATCAAAAAAAAATATTTTCAAAACTAAAAAAAAGAAAAAATTTTAATCAAAAAACTTTTATATTTTTAAAATCTTTGCAAATACCTATTCATATGAAGAAAGAAAAAGCAGATTTTGTGGTTAAAAATAATTTTAATAGTGCAAAGATTAAAAAAGAAGCTAAGATTCTATTAAGTAAAATAATCGTATGAAAGAAATTTTATTAGATACAGAAACTACTGGTCTATCATCAGTTAAAGATAAAATAATTGAGATAGCATGCATTGAAATTGAAGATCATATCCCAACGGGAAAAAAATTTCATGTTTTTTTGAATCCTGAAATGGATATATCCCAAGGAGCCTACGACACTCACGGAATAACAAGAGAGTATTTAAATGACAAACCAAAATTTAAAGAAATTGCAAAGGATTTTCATAAATTCATTGGTGAAAATACACTAGTAATCCATAATGCTGATTTTGATCTAAGTTTTTTAAACAAAGAATTAAAAGATGCTGGCTTAAGTCGTATTCTGAAATCTAATGTAAAGGATACATTGAATATTGCCCGGGAAAAATTTCCTGGTGCTCAAAATAGTTTAGATGCTTTATGTAAAAGATTTAAAATTGATAATTCAAGAAGACAGAAACACTCTGCATTATTAGACTGTGAATTGCTTGCAAAAGTTTACATTGAGCTTATGGAAAAAAAAGAACCGTCACTTGAGTTTAACGTTAATAATGATCATCAATTAAAAAAAAATATTGAAGTAATTAAAAATAGAAAACAAATTATTCAACAAATATCCTCTGAAGAAAAAGATTTATATCAAAAGTTTCTAAAAAAAGATCTTCCGAAGTCTTTAAAGCTTAATTAGAAAATTGTTGATCATAAAGATCTTCAAAATCAATTTCCTTGTTAAAATTGAATTTTTTAAAACCAGATTTTTGAAACAACGTGGTGACAATATCTTTCATATATTCAAAGTTTTCATTTGGTATGGATATTAAAACTGTTCTTTTAATTTCATCTGCTGTCATTTTTGGATCGTTTAATTTAAAAACAATAGATATACAAACCTCAGCATGTATTTTGTCTGTAATACTTTCTGGTGCTTCAAGTAAAAATTTACAATTTAATTCAGCCAAATTATTTTTATAAGGTTTGCTACTTAAATCTAGTTTAGTTGAGTATGAACCAAGATTTTCTGCAGCGTTGACGAAACTATCTGGAGAAGGGATTTCAAAAGATATATCCTTAATATATTTTGCAATAACTTCGTATTTTTTTTGATTATCACTTGTCTCGGTCATCTATTTCCTCTGCTTGAATATCGATTGTTTTGGGGTCTTGGTAGTACTCGTTTCTATTATTAGAGTTTTTTTTCCCAAAAATTTTTAAAATAATATTTCTTGAGAACGGAATTAGAAGCAATACTCCAATTGCATCAGTGAAAAATCCTGGAATAATTAAAAATATTGCAGCTATGATTAAACAAAACCCATTAAGTATTTCTTTTAATGGTTCTTTGTTGTTTCTAATGGTATTGGCCGCTGAATATAAAGTGGAAATTCCTTGTAATTTTACAAAATAAAGTCCTACTGCCGCACTTAATAAAGTCGCAAATATGGTATTGAAAGCACCGATAACAGTACCTATTTTTATCATAAAATATATTTCTATTAATGGAATAAATATTAAAAATAGTATTGTAAATTGCATTTAATATTGAAATAATTACTTTTTTAGAAAATACAAGAATGAGCGAAAACTTTGGATATATAGACATAATCTTACTCGCAATAATGGCAGGCTTTATATTATTGAGATTAAGAAGTACACTTGGCAAGGGCGCGGATAATATGCCCATGAAGGCAAGGTTTACTCAATCTCAGAGTAATGAAGAATTTGTAAAATCAACTTCAGGAGATGAGGCCAACCATGATGAAAGTAAATTTAATGAAAAAACATTCATAAAAGGTGCTGAGGCAGCTTATGAAATCATCATTAATGCTTTTGCACGTGGTAATCGCAAAACATTAGAACCACTTTTAACCAAAGACTTATTCAAAAGCTTTAATCAAGTAATTACAGAGAGAGCTGATAAAAAAATTACCTCTGAAATGACGTTTATTGGTATCAAAGAAACAAAAGTTTTAAATGTTAATGTAGAAGGTTCAGTTCATAATGTGAAAACAAAGTTTGTAAGTGAAATAGTTAATTGCCTAAAAAACGATAAAGGTGAAGTCATTGAAGGCGACCCCGAGCAAATAAAATTAGTTACAGATGTCTGGGTATTTAGAAAAGATTTAAAAAGTAGCGATCCAACTTGGTATTTAACAGAGTTATCAAGTGAAGAAGAAACCAAGCATTAAGCCTACAGATCAAGACTTAAAAGATTGGAATTCTTTCATAAATAATATTACCAACATCGAGGACAAAGACGCACCACCCGACAATATTTTGGATAGCAATCAATGTCAAAATTTATTTGATATAAGAAAAGATCTTCATGGCTTCAAAATGCATGAAGCATTAGAGGAAGTATCAAAAACAATTCTTCATGCAATTGACAATAAACTTAGAAAAATTCTTTTTATAACAGGCAAAGGATTACACTCTAATAATGAACAAGATCCTTATGTTTCAAAAGATTTAAGCTTATTACGTTATGCCGTACCAGATTATATAAATAATAATTTTTCTAATAATATAATTAAAATTGAAGAAAGCCCCTTAAAATTGGGTGGTTCAGGTTCGATTATAGTTTTGTTAAAAAAATAAATATTATGCAAAGAAATTATTTAAAAGATGCTAAACGAGTTTATGATGTCTTAAAAAAAGGGGGCATTGCTATTGTTTATATGCGCAATGCATACGCCATCATGAGCGGTACTGATAATGCTCTTGAAAAAGTTTATACAGCAAAAAAGAGAAGTCTTAATAGACCAAGCGGCCTTGTCGCAAATGCGAGAACTCATGAGAAACTTCATATATTAAGTAGAGAAAAAAAAAATATTATTAAAAAATTTTCTAAGAAGTACAATTTGCCAATATCAATAATAGCCCCTTATAAAAAAAAAATCCAATGATTTCTAAATTTTCTGCTTTTAGCAAAAGGCTTGCAACAAAAAATAATACCGTGAACTTGCTACTTAATTCTGGACCTCTAAGGGAGCATATTGCGGATCTGAGTCTAAATGATAACTTTCCGTTAATTGCCTCATCTGCAAATTTATCTCAAAAAGGCACAAAATATAGAGTAGTTGATATAGAGGATAGAGTGAAAAAGTGTGCTGATATTATTATTAATTATGGTCCCTGTGAATTTTATAAAAAGGGCAAAACGATTGATTACGACGGGCTATCTTTATCTAGTACACAGATAGATTTTAGAGATATGAGTATCGTAAGAAAAGGAGTATGTTTTAAAGAAATCTATAATATCTTTAAAGATGAGTTTGATATTAATTTAGCTTTAAGATTATAAAATAAATTTGGATAAATCCTTATCTTTAGCAATGTCACCTAGATGTTTATCAACATAGGCTTTGTCAATTTTGATTTTTTCACCACCTTTATCGGGGGCTTCAAAGCTAATTTCGTCTAAAATTTTTTCCAAAATAGTGTGCAACCTTCTTGCACCAATATTTTCTATTGTAGAATTAATGTGTGTTGATATTTCTGCAATAGTATCGATTGCATCTTCAGTAAATTCTAGTGTTACATTTTCTGTACTAAGAAGAGCTGTGTATTGTTTAATTAAACTGTTATCTGGTTCTTTTAAAATTTTTATAAAATCATTTTTTGTTAAAGCATTTAATTCAACACGAATTGGAAGTCTTCCCTGAAGTTCAGGTAACAAATCAGATGGTTTTGCAAGTTGAAAAGCACCAGACGCAATAAATAAAATATGATCGGTTTTAATTGGACCATGCTTTGTATTCACAGTTGTCCCTTCTATTAAGGGTAATAGGTCTCTTTGTACCCCTTCTCTGGATACATCTGCACCTGCTCTGCCATCTGATCTTGCTGAAACTTTATCAATTTCATCTAAGAAAACTATACCGTTATTTTCAGCAGCAAATTTTGCTTCTTTTAACACTTGATCGTCATCCATTAATTTATCCGATTCTTCTTGAATAAGATATTCGTATGACTCTTTTACAGTCATTTTTTTCTTTTTCTTTTTTGTTAAACCTTTTCCAAAAATATCACCAATGCTAACCATACCGACATTACCTTGCATTCCAGGAATTTCTAAAGATGGCATTTGAGGACTATCTTGCACAGAGATTTCTATTTCGTTATTATCTAAATCTCCTGCCCTAAGTCTTTTTCTATAACTTTCCTTTGTTGCTGAGCTTGCATTTTTGCCAACTAATACCTCGAGAACTCTATTTTCAGCAGCTAATTGTGCTTTTGCCAAAACTTCTTTTCTTTTTCTTTCTTTAACAAGAGCAATTGA
>MDTE01066143.1_pt1 | contig 15719 bp, 10 predicted proteins | sample 811231 | NCBI WGS metagenome assembly MDTE01 (sample SAMN05326651, study PRJNA326480) | marine metagenome | isolation source: seawater | place: Indian Ocean: Red Sea | collected 2010
ATCCGGAATCCTGGAAACTAAGGTCCAATCGCGGCCGTTCGGGCTAGAAATGAGCTCGCCCCCCTTCTCGGCGCAATAGAAGATCCCGTCGTGTATCTGCACGCGCCACAACCAGTAGTTTTTATCGCAGATCCTCGTCGGCGCCGACCACCGATAGCCGTCGTTCGAAGCGAAAACGTACGTGTAGGCTACCTGCCGTATCTTTCCCTCGATCGAATCGAAGTGGCAGTCAGCGCAGAACACGAAGAGCTCGTCATCGGTGGCCGCGAGCTTGGTATCCCTGGCATCGAAGGGCGTCTTGAAGACGGCGACCTCGTCCCAGCGTATAAGATCTGCCGACCGCATCAGGACGATAATGCCGTCCGGCGCCGAGTGCGCCGCCGTCCGGTCGTAGACCAGCCAGAAGGTGTCGTTCCAGAAGCAGATATCGGAACACATATTGTGCCAACCGTCTCGGACGACGGTGTAATTAGATAGTACCTGAGCCATTAGAATACGCCCTATCGGTTATGGGTGAACGCCGGCCTCTGGGTCGCAACCAAAACTTAAATTAAGCAAGATCCTGAGGCAATACACAAGGCGGAAAAACGCCCGGTCCCGCTATTAGAAGTGGCCCCTTGCCAGGGTGGACTTCTCGGGCCTAAATTAGAGCGAGAGTTTAGATAAATCATAATAATTAATAATTTTATGCGAATTTCTTTACCCGATAAGAAAGGCGCTCCTTATTTATGCACATCGACCACGCCCGGGTTTGGCTTCGGGATCAGCAAAGGGCGGACACTGGCTTGCGGCAGATACTAGCCGGCCCGTACCTCCAGCTCAAAAATATCACTGCTGCGGTGATGAGGTCGGTGGTGCGCGCCAAGCCGTTGTCCCCGTTCCCTAACGACCGCTGCCCCGGCACGTGCGCGACGAACTCCCGATGAGTGCAGCGCCACAGCAGGGCATCCCGCTGCGGGGCATCCTGATCGGGGCGGTGCTGTCTCTGGCGCTCAACGTCTGTGACACCTACGCGACGAACGCGATCCAGGGTTCGTACCTGACCCTCAATTTCAGTACCCCAGCCGCACTGTTCTTAATTTTCTTCCTCGTTCTCGCCAGTGCAGTGGTCGGCCTCATCCACCGCTGGTTGGTGCTGACCCGGGCCGAACTGATCACCATTTACATCATGCTGTTGGTGGCCTGCTGCATCCCCGGCATGGGTTTTACCCAGTTCATGATCCCCTGCCTCCTCGGGTCGACCTACTACGCCACGCCCGAGAACAACTGGGATTACCTCTATAATCAGTACATCCCCCAGTGGATGATCCCACGCGGTGAGAACGTGGCCCGCTATTTTTTCGAGGGATTGCCCGAGGGGGTCCCAATCCCATGGGAAGCCTGGGTCGTGCCGCTGGGCCTATGGTTTGGATTCTTCCTCGCCCTGGGCTTCGCGATGATCTGCGCGATGGTCATTCTGCGCAAGCAGTGGGTCGATAACGAAAAGCTCAGCTATGCGCTGGTGCAGGTGCCGATGGAAATGCTTCGGCAGGAGAACGGCGTCGTGGGCCGCTCGTTCTTTACCAACAAGACCATGTGGTTGGGTTTCGCTATCTCATTTTTGCTATTGAGTGTCAACGGTCTGCACTCCTACTTTCCGCAGTTCCCCTACCTCGAGCGCAGCACCAGCGTGCCCCTGTTCGGCAACACCTGGCTCAGCTTCTCGTTCAGCCCGCCCTGGACCGGGTTCTTCTATTTCGTCAATCTCGACATTTCGGCCTCGATCTGGGTTTTCTACGTCATCGTCAGGCTGCAGCGGGCCATATTCAACACGCTCGGCGTACACAGCACGCAGCGGATCGACTTCTACTCCGAAGACCCCTTCCTGGCCCACCAGGGCCTCGGGGCGATGATCGTCTTCGTCCTCGCCGGTCTGTGGGTGGCGCGCCGGCACCTGCGCGACGTGGTGGTGAAGGCCTGCGGCGGGTTGCGGGAAGTCGACGACAGCGGCGAGATCCTTTCCTACCGGCAGGCGTTTTTCGGGCTGATCGCCGGCCTGCTGGCCGTTGTCGTCTGGCTGTGGCAGATCGGCCTGCCCTTTGCGGTGGCGCTGCTCTTCGTCTTCGGCGCCATGATCTTGTTCCTGGCGCTGACGCGGGTGGTCGCCGAGGGCGGCATTCCGTCGATGCGTCCGCCATTGATGACCTCGACCTTTGTGCTCACCGCGGTTGGCTCTTCCGCCATCGGTACCCAGGGGCTGGTGGCGCTCGGCTTCTCCTACGGCTGGCACGCCGAGGTCCGCTCTTTCGTGATGGCCTCGGTCGCCAACGGGCTAAAGATGAGCGAAGTGATCCGCGGCCCGAAGCGCCGGCTGTTCTGGGCTATCGTCCTGTCTATCCTGGTCAGTCTGGCGGGCTCCTCCTACGTCACCATGGTCATGGCGTACGAGCACGGCGGCATCAACCTCAATCCCTTATTCTTCTCCTGGCAGTCCACCCACTTCGGCCCCATGGACATGACTCCGCGCATCGCCGCCGAACCCGAGGGTCCGCGCTGGGATGCCTGGCAGTTTATGGGCATCGGGGGAGGGGTGATGGCAGCGTTGATGTGGGCGCGCCACCACTTTCTGTGGTGGCCCCTCAACCCGCTTGGTTTCACCATCGCCGCCAACTGGAAAACAGGCCATATTTTCTGCAGCGCACTGCTGGCCTGGCTGCTGAAGTTCGTTATCCTGCGCTACGGTGGTGCGCGTCTCTACCGCAACCTGCGGCCCTTCTTCCTGGGCCTGATCCTGGGCGAAATCGTCGGTGCCGGGATGTTCCTGCTCATCGACTACGCCACCGGCCACACCGGCAGCTTCCTGACCCAGATCTAGCGATGGCCTTGAAACTCCCGGCAGTCGTCACACGGCCTTTGCTCCGAGAGGTCTTTTGTCTATAGTTAGTATCGGCACCGCAACGACCGGTGCCTCTCAACCAAGATAGAGGAAGGAAGTCGGAAATGGCTAAGAGGAAGAGTGCGAAGCCAACCAGGAAAACTAGGAAGACTGTCAGCAGCGTCCCGACGGACGTCATAGAGTTGGGCAACCGGCGCGAGCTCTTCGTCGACGAGTACCTGATCGACCGGATGCGCGGCATCGAGTTGCGCCTGCAGAAGCCGGTGCCGCGCAACGTGGCGATCGTGCACGACGTGCCCTGGGAAGGCAACACCAGCGGCTACCACACCGTGTTCCAGGACGGCGGTCTGTTCCGCCTCTACTACCGGGGCTCCATGTACCACCAGTTCGCGACGCGCGCCAGGCCGGTGGTCTGTTACGCCGAGAGCCGCGATGGCAAGGAGTGGTACCGACCGGAACTGGGCCTGGTCAGTCACATGGGCTCGAAGCGCAACAACATCATCTGGGACGGACCGGGCTCTCTCAACTTCACCCCCTTCCGCGACGCCAACCCGGCCTGCCGCAAGGGCGAGGAGTACAAGGCCCTGGGCAGCCCGCACTCTGCCACTCATGAGGAGCAGGCGCTTCTCGCCTTCAAATCACCCGACGGTGTGCACTGGGACCTGATTTCGGACAAGCCGGTGATGGACCACACCACGGGCGTGAATGTGTTCGACTCGCAGAACGTCTCTTTCTGGGACCCGGCCCGCGGCTGTTACGTCGAGTTCCACCGCGATTCCATCTACCCCGACGGCGTGCGCTATCGGCAGATCATGACCTGCACCTCGAAGGACTACCGCCGCTGGACCAAGCAGCAGCTGCTCGATTACGGTGATGCGCCCCTCGAACACCTCTATACCAACGCGGTGAACCCGTATTACCGGGCTCCGCACATCTACGTTGGCTTTCCCAAGCGCTTTGTCCCCGAGCGTAGCCTGGTCGGCTGCACTGCCGGGGGCATGTCGGACGGCCTCTTCATGACCAGCCGTGACGGCCTGCACTTCAAGCGCTGGGAAGAGGCCTTCGTGCGACCCGGGTTGCAGCGCAACCGCTGGGAGAACCGCAACAACATGACGGCCCTGGGCATCCTGGAGACCGAGAACGACCTGCCGACGGCGCCGAAGGAGCTGTCGATCTTTAGCTCGGAGGGTTTCTACGGCGATGGCGGCGCGCAACTGCGGCGCTACACCCTGCGGCTCGATGGCTTCGTCGCGGCCAACGCGTCGCGAAAGGGGGGCGAGCTGGTCACGCACCCCTTCACCTTCGACGGCGAGGCTCTGAACCTGAACGTGAGCACCTCCGTTGCCGGCTCCGCCCGCGTCGAAATCCAGGACGCAGACGGGAAGGCGCTGAAAGGTTACAGCCTGCGCGACTGCGACGAAATCTACGGTGACTTCCTCGACCTTAGGGTGAGCTGGAAGGGGGCGGCTGACCTCAGGGCCCTCGTCGGAAAGCCGCTGCGTTTGCGCTTTGTCCTGCACGACGCCGACCTCTACAGCCTGCGTTTTGGATTCGTCCGGGGCCCCCGGTGAATGGGCGCTCGTCAACTCAGAGCTGGAAACCCTGGTTATTCAGATTGTATGGGGTGAGTGGATAGAAGTCTCCGTAAAAATGGCGGACGATTTCTCTGAGTTGGCGGTACAGTCGGCGCAGTGCAGCATAGTTAATCTCGCGGAAAGATCCGCTCCTAGCTGACCACAAAACCCTGATCGCTTACCAGAAAAGTCCTGCTCTTATCCTCATCAATGTATTCAGCCGCCGCTGGACGCTGAAGGCAAATGCTGGTGATTAGACGGTCCCACGAAGTGGGGCCGATGGTATTAATTGACAAGGCCAGATGGGCTTCGATTCAACCTGTGTACGTAATAACGAGCTCTATTCCTTCGATACGCAATACATCATTCAGCTCTATTTCGTCGACAGAAACGCGTAGTTCATTTTTGCCCTGGCCGACATGATCGACAGGGAAATGCCATGTGGTGCAGGTCGGTGCATCAATACGACGACCCCCTCCGAGCGTTTTCCCATTTAGCTCGACAACGATCTGCTGTTTTTCATCGACTCCCTTCGCGAAGGTGAAGCGAAGCCACATTTCGACGGGGATATCGTCTCGCTGCGCGCTTTCAATGTCGTCACCCACCCAGATCGTGAACGTTTTCGGGTCACCGGCCGTTGTGATTTCTAGAGGAAGCGGTTTAAGACCGCCCTCCTCCGGTGTGAGCAAACGCATGTCCACGGTCACGCAGTAGCGCTTGTTCTTTCGCGCTATGATTTTCGGATCGTGGATCTCTTTCAGCACCCTGATCTCTTCCGGGGTGTAGGGAAAGTCGCCTCCGTGCTGCCTATGACAGTCGTAGTTGAACAGATAGATGCTGCTGGCTCCCTGGTGCCAGAAGCTCTGTGCGGCGGCGTAGAGCATGTCGGGGCCTGCATGCCGATAGCCCTTCGCATGGTGCTCCAGACCGCCGCCAATTTTGCTGCGCGTGCCCCGGGCTAACTCGACGAAGCCGCTGATGTCCGCACCCATATCCAGGTAGCCCCCCTGCATGGGGACGAAGAGATCGGCTAGCTCCTCTTTGATCCACCCTTCGGCGTCGAGACCGACAGATAAACACCAGTCCAAAGTAGGAGGTACCCTAACCATAAGTGTAAAGGGGCGGCCTTTGCTTTCGGCTATCTGCCGCGTTCCGCTGCGCACCTTTCGCATGAAATCCGTCAGCAGCGGCATTCCTGCCTGCTCTTTGCCTTCTTTGAAGTACCAGGCACCTCGTTGAAAATCCAGCTCGAACCCGTCGATGTCGTATTTCTCACAGGTCTCGAGGATGAGGCCCAGCTTTCTCTCTCGCACTTCTGCTCTAGCGAAATCGAAGGCCCAGGTGAAATCGTCCTGGGGATAACCGTAGCCGTTCCGTGTCGGATACGGAGAACCGAGCAGCAGTTCTGGGTGATTCTTCTTGAAGGTGCTCCTGAAAGCGGCAAATCGCCGACCGTCGTCTTCGTGGATATCGTTCATTCTCAAGGCGGGCCAGAACTGAAGTCCCCTCGTGTGGGCCCTTTCCGCCAGAAGCTCAATGATGTTGATTCCGGCATCGAGGAGGGCCTTTGTATTTTCTGCCATGGTCCGGACCCATTTCACGTCTTCTCCTTCCGGCCATGCGCTGACATTCTCACCGTAGATGTCGCCGAATTCGGTGGGGTGGGAGAATGTGTCATCGCCCCTGCCCATGGAATTCGAAAACACCTCGACCCCGGTGCCGACGATCTCTTCGATATCGCGGCAGGCTTGCTCCGGGGTAATCAGTGCATCAAAGGCCAAGAGCGTCGTGCTGTCCCCGTCGGAATTGTAGATCAACCGGGGAATCTCTTCATTATTTCGGACCATCTGCTCTTCTCCTCGCTGTGGAATCACACCTGATCTGAGCGATTCTTCTCTTAAAGCAGTCTAAGCTGTGAGTGAGCGGAATATTTCTGTTAGGATACATAGCCCGAAAAAAATCGGGCGATACTTCTTGTCTCCCGACTAAACTTTATTTAGCCGGGCGATAACCCTCGCTAGGACACGTCGGGACGCCGTTACCGACTCTGCTCAACAATACCGCTGCCCTCGCGAATGACCAGGACCCTGTTTGCGGACAGGTTTTCAAAATGCTCGACCAGACCACTCGGCCAGAATACGTCCACCCGGTCTACTCTAGCGCACTTCCCCAGGCCGAAATGGATCCTCAAGTCGTTCTGCGATAGATAGCTCGAACCGCTCCGCACCTCATTGACCTGGGTGGTGTCCCCGCATCGGATTTTTATTCGAGTGCCGATGCCGTCCCTGTTGCTCTGGGTGCCTTCCGTCCGGATGATCAGATAGTTGTTGCGGTCGCCCCCGTCGTTGCGCAGCAGCGTCGGGCGATCGTTGAGCTCCAGGACGAATATGTCTAGGTCGCCGTCCGCATCGTAATCCCCAAAAGCAGCGCCTCTGCTCACCTTCTCGATCTGCAGTCCCGCACCCGAGGTCCGGGATACTTCGGCAAAGCTGCCACGCCCCACATTCTCGAACAACTGATTCGTCTGGGCATAGCGAACGCCAAAGTTCGCCCTGTCGACCTGCGGGTAGACGTGGCCATTGGCGACGAAAAGATCTTTGTCGCCGTCGTTGTCGTAGTCGAAGAACTCGGTGCCCCAGGCGAGGAACTGGAAGCTCTCCAATCCCACCCCCGCGTCGAAAGTCAGATCCGAGAAAAACTGACCTTCGTCGTTGTGATACAGGGTGTTGGTCTCTTCCCAGAAGTTGGTGACCAGGATGTCCGGATAGGTGTCGTTGTCGTAGTCTCCGAAGGCGATGCCCATGCATCCCTGCGGTTCGCCGCCCTCGCCGTATGCCACGCCCTTCATCCAGGCCACATCGGTAAAGGTCCCGTCGCCCCCGTTATCGTAGAGATAGTTGGGGCCGGTATCGTTGGCCACGTAAAGGTCCGCGTCGCCGTCGTTGTCGTAGTCGCCCGCGACTACGCCGAGTCCGTACAGCAGGTCGTGGTCGACCAGACCGGCCGCGGTGGTCGCTTCGGAAAAAATGCCCTCGCCCTCGTTGCGGTAGAATACGTCCGCTTCTCCCCGCATCCCCTGTGGTCCGAAATGGACGGCTAACCCCCGCCACTCGTGCCTCCTCTCGGGCGTAGTTTCCATGAAATAATCGAAATCGATATAGTTGGCCACATAGAGGTCGAGGTCGCCATCGCGGTCGTAGTCGAAGAAAGCACATCCGGTGCTGAATGCTCCATCCCCTGAGACTCCGGCGTGCTGCGCGAGATCGGCGAAGGTGCCATCTCCTCGATTTTCGTACAGCGCGTTGTTGCCGTAGTTGGTTACGTAGAGGTCGGCATCGCCATCGTTGTCGTAATCAGCGACAGCGCAACCCATTCCCCAACGGGTATCGCCGAGACCAGATTCTTCTGTAGCATTCAAAAATGTCGCGTTCTCGTTGCGATAAAGGGCATTCTGCGGGTGATCTCGATCGGGAAATCCGTTCACTCTCGAGCCGTTAAGCACATATAGATCCAAGTCCCCGTCCCGGTCGTAATCAAAGAAGGCCGCTCCTCCCATGAAGGCATCGACTAGATACTGCTGTTCGCCGTCACCGGAGACATTCATCAAGCTAACGCCAACATCCGCTGCGACATCGACAAACTGCACGGGGGCGTTGGGCACAGAGACATCGGGCACGGGGGCGTTGGGCACGGCTTCTTCATCGGCAGTCTGCGAGCAGCCATAGAAGCAGATTGAGAAGAGATAAAGCCAGGCATAGAGGCGGGATCTGCGCATCATCCGAAATCAGCTCATCGTTCGTTTTGGGCTGCCGGTTCCAGTTCGCGAGCGAGTTCGAACTGTTCATCCGCTTCACGGTACCTGCCCGTTTTCAAGTAGGCGTCGCCAAGACGGCGATGGTATTCGGCATTAGCGGGGTCTAACGCAATGGCGAGCTTGTACTCATTGATGGCGCTGATCTCCCGTCCCTGTCTGGAGTACTGTACAGCAAGCTCAAAGTGGAATTTTGGATTGTCGGGGGCCAGGGCGACGCTGCGTTCGAGTTCGGCGATATTGCTCTCGCGCTGCTGACGGAATATTTGCATCTCCCTCTTGCCCTCTTGGCGTTTCCCTTGCTTAAAATAGGCGTTGGCGAGACCGAAATGCGCTTCGGTGTTGAAGTGGTCGAGTTCGATGGCCTTCTCGTACTCGGCGATTGCCTCTTCGGCCCTTCCGGTCCGGGCATATACAGCGCCCAGGGCGCTGCGGAAGAGCGCATTGTCGGGTTCGCGTGCAATGGCCTGACTGTACTGGTCGATAGCCTCCTCGTATTTCCTGTTTCTGGAATAAATCATACCGAGGCGATAGCGCGTATACGCGAGGTCGGGATCCACCTGCAGGGTCTTTCTGTACTGCGCCGCTGCTTTCTCGTAGTTGCGCTGTCGCTCGTAGGCCCCGCCGAGGTTATTGTGAAACCAGCCGTTGTCGGGGGCCAGCTCGACTGCCTTGCGGTGTTCCTCGACAGCGGCAGCGAGTTTGTCCTGGTCTGCCATTGCCGCCCCCAAGAGCACATGCGACTCTTCGGTGTAGACCAGTCCTAGCTTGTCGTGCACATCTGCCCGGCGGGGATCGAGCCGCAGGGTTGCGGCGAATGCGTCTGCTGCTTCGCTCAGTCTGCCGATGGCCATGTAGGCATTACCCAGGAGGTAGAGGATCGACGGTTCATTCTCGACCAACTTTGCCGCCTGCCGCAGTTGGTTTATTGCTTTGGCATATTGCTGTTGCTGGAGGTGGAGAACTCCAAGTCGATAGCGAGAGGGGCCGTAGTCGGGCTTGAGCTGGAGCACAGTCTTGAAATGCTTTGCCGCCGTCGTCGATTTGCCCTCCTGCGAGTAGATCATGCCGAGCCCGTGATGGGCAGGGAAGTAAGTCGGTTCGGATGCGATCACTCTTTGGTAGGCATCCTTTGCTTTTTCGTAATCCTGGCGGATCAGAAAGATCTTTCCCAGTTTGTAGAGAGTCGGCGCATAGTCGGAATCGATCTCCAGTACGCGCTCGAATTCTGCCGCTGCCTCTTCTAATCTGTTCTGCCGAGCATAAATAAAACCGAGGCCGTCGCGCGGACGAATATCAGTTGGATCCACCTCGATCGCTTTTCTGTATTCCCGCTCGGCACTTGGGAAGTCACCACTCTGTGCATGACGCTGACCGAGTCTGTAATGGTGCTCATTCTGTTGGGCCGCGAGACCGTCGGACTCCTGGCCGAAAAGCTGCTGAGTGTATACTACTAAGCAGATGGCAAATGCCGCGCAGCCGACGGCACCGCGAAACTCAGTGCTGCTATGAGAAAGAGTTATCAAAAGGCCACCGCAACGCCGTACAAGTCTCCATGTCAAACACCCGTCGGACTATGAATGTCCGCGCGCGACTAGCTGCGCTAGGGTCGTCGATGCGACCAAACGCGTTATGCGCAATGAAAGTATGCAATTCCCAGGGGAGGGAAAAGGGTCCGGTGACAATCGACGCGGTTGTAAAGAATGCCCTCAGTCCTTCACAAATTGTCCTGCCGAACATCCCGCTTCGATGATCTAGTTGAGAGACCGCTCAACGCGGCGGAATTACGGGCAGCACCACGTGCGATGGCCTGAGGCCATCGTGCAGAACCGTATTAATCGCCGCCTGGCCCGACGCCTCCTTGTGGATGGTACCGCCCGTATTGAGGTTGCGGTCGAACCGGGGGAAGCTGCTGCTGGTTACGACCACCCGGATGCGGTGTCCTTCAAGAAACACGTTGCTCGTCGCCCACAGGTCGACCTCGAACCGGTAGACCTTGCCCGGGTCGAGCAATCGGGGATGCTCGAACGATTCCCGATAGCGCGCCCTGAGGATGCCGTCGCATAAGGGGCGCGAATAGCCGTCCGGGTGCACGTCGGTCAATCGCACGACCCAGTCGGTGTCCGGTGCCGAGGACATGCCGTATAGCACGGCCTTCACCGGACCGGTGACCTCCAACTCTGAACTCAACGGCGCGCTCGTGAAGGTAAGAGAGCGCGCGTCGACCGGGCGCTGGTCAAACACGCCGGAGACGATGCCCAGGGTGCTGCCGCCCAGCGTCGGGACCGGGTCGTACGGATCGTAGAGGAAGCTATCCGGGTTTTCACTGCCGGCCGGCTGTTCCGGCGAGAGCGTGCCGTCGTTCAGCGAGTCGATGGAGCCGCTGCGACCGCCGCGCAGGTAATAGTTGGCGTAGCGCGTATCGGGCAGCGGCCAATCGGCCTCGGCCCGCCATTGGTTGCGGCCCATAACAAAGATCTGCACTGGCGGTTCGTCCATAACACCGCTGTCGATCCCCTTGAGCCAGTGATCGAACCAGGGCAGGCGCATCTGGTTGAAATCCTGGGCCGCGTCGGCTCCGAAATCGAATTCGCCGACGACGTGCTTGTTGATATTGGGCGATCCGTGGATCCAGGGGCCGATGATGAGCTTTTGGCTACGGCGTGCCTCTTCGGTGCGGGCCCGACTCTTCATGCCCAGGTAGTTCTTGAGCGTGCCGGCTAGAAAAATGTCGAACCAGGCTCCCTGATGGTAGGTGGGGGTTTCGATCTGGTCGTGGAATGGCTCGATATTGAACTGCGACCAGTACGGCCCGGCCTGCGGATGGTCGAGCCAAACATTGTGCCAATCGCTTAGCCCTTCGAGGAAGGGACAGGGATAGAGGGGTAGCTTGGCGTACCAATCGTCTATCTCTTCTCCAACCTTGCTCAGCAACCGCTCTTGCAGCTCCAGTTCCTCTCCTTGGACCAGGTGGGCCAGGTTCATTTTTGTCACCGTATGGGCCCAGTAGAGGCTGAAGCCCAGTTCGAAGGCGCCGTCCCGATAGACCCATTCCCGCTGGTAGTCGGCCGAGGATTCACGCACGAACATAGCTCGCAGGTGGGGTGGCCGGCTCAGCGCCGCCTGGTACTGGGTGGCACCGGAGTAGGAGCCACCGATGGTGCCAATCTTGCCGTCGCACCAGGGTTGGGCCGCCAACCATTCGACCGTATCGTACCCGTCGCGCTTGACTCCGGCACCATCGTCCCTAAAGGGGTAGAACGCCCCTTCCGAAGCAAACCTGCCGCGCACGTCCTGGATGACTACGGCATAACCCCGCTGGGCAAAGAACTCGGGTGTACCCACGGATACTTCGGAAGCGCGGTCCTTGTTGTACGGAGAGCGCTCCAATAGAGTCGGAAAGGGACCCTCGCCCTGGGGCCGGGTGATGTCGGCGCGCAGGATCGTGCCGTCGCGCATCGGCATCTCGATATTCTTTTCAAAAACGGGTTTAAATTGGGGTTGGGACAGGTTTTCTGGCTGTATCACCAACGGCCTCCTCGCCATTGTTTAAATCAACGATCGCAAATTCCGTGCTGTTGCCCGGCTCTGATTTTCTTCGCAAAACACCGTGGCTATTGCCAAACTCTTTTTCTGGCTTCATCGCGCAGGCGCGTATGGAAGGTGCGCACCGGGATCTGCGGGTTCATCTCGACCCAGTTCGCGTTGCTGGCCGGCAAATACAAAGAGGGTGTATTGGGACAATCCGCCTGTGAAACCATGGGTCAATCATTCCGTTTGCAACACGATGGGCTCTTGCAACCAGGATAGAGATGGAGAGTTGGTTTGGTGCGCCAATCGACGACGATCCAACCGTGATCGACCCCTAAATGTCGTTAAGTTAGTCCCCCCATAGTGAGGGGTCAAGTAGGCTTAAAGAGCGAGGGAAAATTCTTTTATTGGAAGTACCGATCTTATGATTTAATCTACTAAGTGGGTTTTCATGTTCGTCTACCTCAGCATCGGAGAAGTGACAGGAGCTGCTTATGAATCTCGGAGAGGTCCGCCGGCATTTTCCCGGCCTGCAGAAGGGTATTTACCTGAATACGGGGGGCGTTGGCCTGCCATCCACTCAAGTGCGTGCAGCGATTGAGGCCAATTACAGCAAGCTCTACGACGAATACATCCCACCCATAGAATGGCATACGCTGATGTGCCAGTCGGCTGAAGCAACGCGGCAAAAATTAGCGACCTTCCTCGGTGCGGGTGTGGACGAGCTTACCCTTTCCGTCAGCACCGCGGATGGCTACGCGGCGGTGCTTGCCGGGTTGCGCTGGCAGCCAGGGGATGAAGTACTCATCACCAGCGAAGAGCACCCGATGCCACACCAAGCCGTATTAAGTCTGGAGGACAGGGAAGGTATCGCCTTGAAGGTCGTTAAGATCGACCACGATCCCAATGTGATGCTCGAGCGGGTGGAAGAGGCACTGACCGGGCGCACTCGGATGATATGCTTCAGCCATGTGACTACCGATACCGGCCTGCGGCTGCCGGCCGAACAAATCTGTCGCTTGGCGCGCCAACGCGGGATTCTAACACTCTGGGACGGTTGTCAAGCCCTGGCACAGATTCCCTTGCACCTCAAAGAGATGGACTGCGATTTCTACGCCTCCAACTGCTATAAATGGTTGCTGGGGCCAATGGGTACGGGCATTCTATATGTGAGTAAAGAGGCACAGCAGATCCTGAAGCCGCTGGTGCATCCGCACGATCCCCAAGGCGGGGCGACTCAGTACAAGACCAGCCTGCCTGCCAATGCGCTGTACGCGGGTGTGGGAGCAACTATCGACTTCATCGAAAGCATCGGTGGGATAGGGGCTATTCAGCAGGAGGTGGTTCGCAAGACGGACCTGCTGCAGGCGAGTCTCGCTACCGTACCCGGTGTACAGATCCTGAGTTCACAGCGCTCTGACTCACAGACTGGTGTCGTGACGTTTGCGCTCTCAGGAGTCGATGGGGCAGATCTCGACCGGGCGCTGAGGAACCGTTGGCAAATAACCCAGCGAGCTACCTATATAACCGAACCGGCTGGCGTACGCATTTCCGTCGCCTTCTATACTAGCGAAGAGGAACTCGAGACGTTGGTCGAAGCCGTGAAGGTACTGGCTAACGAGGCTGGCTGCGGATAGACGCTCTGGTGCAGGAGGTGCCGACAGCTGTGCTCTTGCCCTGTTTGGGGCTATTTACCAGAACAGCACTCCGATATTATTGCCGGTAGTGCCGGTAAAAGCATCGATTATATTCCAGAAACCGGCATTAGAAAATTGTCCCAGGATCAGCCCCATGAAAAAAGGGCGCAGTACCTGGTGCAATTGTGGGCCGCCGTATTTGAGAATGGTGATTTTGAATAACCAGGCCATGAATACGGTGAACCACAACCGGCCCACAATATAAGATACCGTACAAATGGCAAAGCCGAGGGGATGGAAAGGCCACCAGAGCAAGTGGTGTCGCAAAAAAACCAAGCCGCCCATGATCGCCGCTCCAATTCCTTTGAAGAGCCAACCATCTAGCTGAACAGGGGGCGCATTCTGGAATTTGTTGGCGATGAAATTAAAGGGTACCTGCGCGCCGGCACCGAAGAACCAGCCGTGCAGATTGATCCCGCCGTAGGTATAGGCCAAGTAGAGGATCGTCGTGCCTGCCCCGACCAGCGCCACTAGAATAGCCAGGACCTGCGCCCAAAACAAAGGCCGCAGATTCTTCACTCCTTCCACCATTTTCAAGCCGTTGGCGCAGGACGCCATTACAAAGGTGCGAATATCTCCGTGCCAGATATAGGTGAAGGCCAGGGCCACCAGGCCCTCGGCGCCAACCTGGGACGCACCCATTCCCGAAACTACGAAGGTCGATGCGATCATCGGGCTGCGGGCTGCGGCGACTCCGCCCTCGACCACGATGCGAGTCAGACCGAAGAATATCAGCAGGGCGACCGCCAAAAACACCACCAGTACCAGAAAGGGGATACCCGATGACCAGAGCCAGAAGGTCATTACTGCTAGGCCACCTGCCAGGCCGACTACGGCGGAGCGGTAGGACATCATCTCGTCGGCATCGAGCTCTTGGTTGGGGCGCCAGGCCTGACGCAGCACCGTGGAGAAATGGCCCCGGGCGGTCCATAATCCCGTGATGGCATAAACCGCCAGCGCGCCTATCCCCTGGTGCGCCAGGAGCGGCGATTCCGGTGTGCCATAGACGCTGACAACCTCTGTGCTGTGAATCCCTATGACGCTGAAAATGCCTTTTTCCAGGGTGGCCAGCAGCGAGAAGAACCACAGGCCCAAGGCGATCTCGAGATTGACGAAATAAAAAATACCCAAGGCGCTGAAGCTGAACAGGATCGGGATATTTATCGCATTGCGCAGCACCAACAAATTCGTCGACATGGAAATATCCGGCACCGCCGGAAAATAGTGGTGCAGGCCTTTCATACTGCCGACAATGACGGCCAGGGCAAAACCGCTCCACATTAATCCGCTGCGGAAAAAAGGCGGGATGAACCCTTTATCCTGGGCAATCAGCGCCGACGGTACTTGAGCCAAGGGGTAAACGAGCCTTTCGTGCTCCATCCACTGGCGTCGCAGGATCACGGCCGCGCAGATCATGACCAGATAGAGTGCTACGATGAACAGGCCCCAGGCGCAGAGGGGTTTCAGCCACGCCGCCCAGGGGATGGCCATGCCGCTGGGCAGGCCTTCGTAAAAAAACTTGATGGCTAAGGGGTCATCGACGACCAGCCACGGTTTTACATGGGGCTGGATAATTGCTTGCCAGTCGTTTTCAGGAGTGGAGTAATAGGCCAATGCCGTCAAGCCCGGCAGCAGATACTCCATCAGACCCATGGTTGGGATGGCGCAGGCGGTGATCATCATCGCGTAGAGCACCGCCAATTCGCGTCGGTCAAACGCCAGGGATGGGGCGCCGAAACGAAGCACAGTATTGCCGATGACTACCAGGAAGAGCAGAAACAAAGCGGCCGCGGTGCCAAAATCAAGGGCCATGAGCGAGCCCTGCGAGTACATATTGGTGTAGGGTGTCGCAATGCTAATCAACAAACACAGCAGGAAACCTACGCCGAAGACCCGCAATCTAAAAGGCGACTTACTGGCAGCCAAGGCGCGTTCTCCCTCAAGGCGAGTAGTAAATGTATGAGTGGCACAAGACGCTCGATGCTTGTACCAAATGAATGGATATTGCCATAGATGACCCTGCTAAGCCGAACGGGGTTTTGACAATGGGGTGTTTAAGCTGGATTAAAGCCTAGCGTCATTATTGATCTTTAAAGATCCCAATTCGGTGATTGGACATGGACAAAAAGAACTGGTCCCCTTTGTGAAACATGGTCAGATTGGTCGCCTGTTGGTCGGGCATATGGCACTCGGTGCAGCGATTGCCGTTGACGAGAACGGGATCATCGTCG
>MDTE01040749.1_pt1 | contig 15718 bp, 8 predicted proteins | sample 811231 | NCBI WGS metagenome assembly MDTE01 (sample SAMN05326651, study PRJNA326480) | marine metagenome | isolation source: seawater | place: Indian Ocean: Red Sea | collected 2010
CATCCCGTCGCTGATCGGAGGGTGATGCCGTGGGTCAGCGATAAACGAAAGATCTGGACGATGAAAGGGAAGTTACTTGGACTGATTGCTGTGTTCGGCGCCGCGGTTGCCCTCCGGGGGGCCTCGCCCGTGCTCTTGGGGTCGGATGTGCTGGCGGCCCGAGCCTTTGTTTATTTGGCGGATAAGCGCGTCGGTTTGTTGACCAATCCAAGTGGGGTGAACCGCAACGGTCGAACCACGATTGATCTTCTTCACAAGGCTCCCGAGGTGAACCTGGTGGCCCTTTTTGGAGCCGAACATGGTGTCTACGGCGATATTCCCGCCGGGAAGGAGTTTCCGAATTCGACGGATCGAAAAACCGGGTTGCCGGTCTTTTCCCTGTATGGGCCCGGGCCGGTACGCGAGCCCACCCCCAAGATGCTCAGGACCATTGATGTCTTGGTTTACGACCTCCAGGATACCGGAGCGCGCTCTTACACCTATATTTCCACCATGGGCAAGGCGATGGCGGAGTGCGGTCGGGCCGGGGTGGACTTCATGGTGCTCGATCGGCCCAACCCATTAGGCGGTGTTCGAGTGGAGGGACCTCACTATCATCCGCGGTTCCGTTCCCTCGTCGGATACTGGCCCATTCCCTACGTGTACGGAATGACGAGTGGCGAGTTGGCGCGAATGATCAAGGGGGAGCGAATGAACGAACACACCTGCCGTCTGATCGTGGTGCCGATGTCGGGTTGGCGTCGATCCATGGTTTGGAAGGACACCGGATTGAAGTGGGTGCCGACGTCGCCCAATGTCCCCTACGGACGCTCCCCGATGTTTCAGGTGGCCACGGGGATGCTGGGGGAAATCGGTGGGGTGGATATCGGAATTCATACGGCGCGTCCCTTTGAATATGTGGCCGTGGATTGGCTGAAGGCTGAGGAAACGGCACGCACGTTGAATGGGTTGAGATTGCCGGGCGTGTGGTTCCATTCCTCAAAGATCGTTTCTCAGAGAAAGGCATCCCGGGGGCGGATTGTGCCGTCGCTGGAGATTGTCTTCAAGGACCCCGCGCGAGCGCCGTTGACGGTTCTTAATTATTATTTGTTGGATGCCCTCAAGCGGGTGAATGGTCGTGACTTGTTTCAAGCGGCGCTGCAACGGGGCAAGGATTGGCGTATGTTTGACAAGGTCAATGGAACCGATGCCACCCGGCGAGATCTCCAGGCGGGTCGCTCGATCGAATCGATCGCGAAGGGATGGGAGACGGAGGTGAACGCGTTCAAGGAGCGCCGAAAGAAGTATTTGATCTATCCGATGTAGGGTGTCGTGGGATCCTACGATCGCACCTGGTGCCCTCAAGCCGGTGATGATGAACCCCTCCCGGGGTCAAGCCCCCGGTTCGCCTGCGGGGATGCCGATGGATCGGAGGAAGGGATTGATTGATCGAGGTCGACCGAGGAACGCCAGGATCGATTCGTTGACGTCCCGGGAATCACCCGGCGCGTAGATCTCCTCCCGAAGCCGCTTTCCAGCGGCGATGTCGAAAAACCGCTTCGGGGACTCTTCAAAAACGGTGGCGAGGTCGGCGGCGATGGCATCCGACCAAGCGTAACCGTAGTAACCGGCGTCATATCCCGTCAGATGACCGAAGCTGGCAACGAAGGCGGTCCCCGGAGGCGAGGGCAAGAAGACATCGGCGAGGATGCGATTGGCGACCTCCAGGACGTCGGGCACGGCGTCCGGATCGGAGACCGAATGGAGTTCAAGATCCAGCAACCCGAAACTGAGCTGTCGACGATAAAAGGTGCCGATGGTGGCGAGACGGGCTTCCTTGAGACGCTGGATGATGTCCGCCGGGATCTTCTTGCTGGGATCCCGGTAATCTCTAGCGAAGGTATCGAGCACGGCCTGATCCCAAATCCAGTTCTCCAGCATCTGGGAGGGGACTTCGACAAAGTCCCGGGGGACGCTGGTTCCCGAGAAGCGGGAGTGGTTGGCCTGGGTGAGGAGCGAGTGAAGCGCGTGGCCGAATTCGTGAAAGAGGGTTTCGACTTCGTTGTGGGAAAGGAGTGACGGTTGGTCTTCGGACGGAGTGGGGAAATTACAAATCAACGCCACACAGGGGCCCTGATAGAGACCGTCGGCATGGCGTTTTCCGTCGATGAGTCCGAATTGAGCGAAGTGATTGAACTTCCCCTTCCGCGGGAACATATCGAGATAAAAAGTGCCGAGGGGCGTGTCGGTTTCGGCATCGGAGACCAGATAGAGCTGGAGATCCTCGACCCACCGATAGGGCGCCTCCATGGCCTGAAACGTGAGACCGAAGAGGCGCTCGAAGGTTTGGAACATCCCCTGCAGGGCTTGTTGATAGGGGAAGAAGGCGCGGAGTTGTTCGGTATCCACGTCATACTCCCGCTTCTTCAATTGGTTGGCGTAGTAGCGCCAGTCCCAAACCCGGAGCACGGCGTCGGGATCCCCCGTTTCTTCGACCTTGAGTTGACGAAACCGCTCCAACTCATCGGTGAATTTCTGCTCAAGTCCCTCGTTTAATTCGCGAAGGAACTGGAGCGCCCTCGCCCCGTTTTTGGCCATCTTTGGCTCCGTCTTGTAATCGGCCCAGGAGGCGTAGCCCAGTTTGTTGGCGATCTGGGTCCTCAGTCGAAGGATCTCATTGAGGAGGTCGATGTTGTCGTCGGCGGCCAGCGAATAACGGGCGGTCTTCATCCGCCGTCGGGTTTCTTCCAGTTTGGCATTCTCCATCACGGTGACAAAATGCCAGGTGACATTGGCCTGGAGCTCGTAATGGTTGGTTTCGTCGAGGAGATCGTCCTGGTCGAGGAAGGCGCTCGGGAGCCCCTCGAGTTCGTCCCGGGAAAATCGGATGTGGCCCGAGGCCTGGGTGATGTTGGCGTCAAAATCGGTGGAGACCTGACTGAGTTGCTTGCGGAGCCGTTCGATTTCATTGCGCTCCGAAGCGGGAAGATCAAGTCCAGCTCGTCGGTAGTCTCGAAGAGTTTCCTCGTAGAGTCGATGGTCTTCGCCACTGAGTTGAGGTCGGGTTTGGGCGAAGGCTTTGATGGACTGGTAGACATCCTCCCGATAGTCAAGGCCGACCGCCCACTCCTGAAATTCTTTGATGAGTTCGGTGGCCTGCTCGCGCATCGCGGATTCAGGATGGGTCTCCTTGATCAAGTAGATTCGATTGGCCGCCAGATTGGGCGGATAGAGACAATCGTCGAGCTCGCGAATGGTTGTGTCGAATCCGATCGAGTCTGGAGTCAGGGAGGCGATCCGGTCGAGGCGTTGGTTGGCCTCTTGGATCGCCGTCTCCATGGACGCCCGGAGGGCGGCGGGCGTGGTTTCGAAGTCCGGCAGATCCAGTCGGACTCCGGCCTGGGCGGCCTTCTCCTTGAACTGGGAAATGGGTCTCAGCGGGGACGGTGATGGGGATGAAGGTTCCGACTTAGACATGGGCATTCGTTTCGCGCTCGCTTTCAAGACAGCAAGGCGGCAAGGTAACGGGCAGCGAACGACGGGTTCAAGCCGGGAATGAGGAGGATCTTCCAAGCCCGGTTCTCCCAAGACGGGGGCCTTTGGAAGAGGGGATCAGCGAGTGGCTTTGTTGGAAATCAAGAATTTATCCATCGACCTTCAGCTTGAGGAGGGTTGCCGGCACTTGGTGGATGATCTTTCGTTTGAGATCAGAAGGGGTGAGGCACTTTGTCTGATCGGTGAGAGCGGATGCGGCAAAAGTGTCACGGCCTTAGCGTTGACCCGTTTGTTGGCCGAGGACACCTTTGTCTACCGGGGCGGCGAGATCCGGATGGCGGGGTTGGATCTGCTGGGGGCGGATGAGCCCAGCGTCAGGAGGGTTCGCGGGCGAAAGATCAGTTACATCTTTCAGGATCCGGTTGCCTACCTCAACCCGGTCATCCGAATTGGAAAGCAAATCGGGGAGATGCTTCAGTTGCACCGGCCCCAACGATTTCACCGCGATCGAGTGATCGACTTGCTGCGCATGGTCGGGATTCCATCACCGGAATTGAGGATCGATGCCTTTCCCCACCAGCTCTCAGGCGGGATGTTGCAGCGCGTCATGATTGCGATGGCACTGGCCTCGGAGCCTGAGCTTTTGATTGCTGACGAGCCGACCACCGCCTTGGATGTGACTCTTCAGGCGCAGATTCTTGATTTGTTGCAGGCGCTTCGGGAAAAGCTGGGCATGGCCGTGCTCCTGATCACCCATAATCTCGGGGTGGTCGAGGAGTTTGCCGATCGGGTGGCGGTCATGTATGCCGGGCAAATCGTTGAAACGGGGTCGACGGCGACCGTCCTAGGCAATCCCCGGCACCCCTATACCCGGGCCCTCATTCGGGCGGTTCCTCGTTTGGGGGAATCGAATCAAAGGTTGGAAGGGATTCCCGGGCAGGTGCCACTGGCGGGGGGTTTTCCCACAGGCTGTCGCTTTCACCCGCGATGTCCCGACGCCCGGCCGGAGTGCGGCAGCCACCGACCGGCACTCCTTTCAATCGATTCCGAGGTTGAGGTTCGGTGTCCGGTGCTCAACCGATCATGAGCCTTCTCTCGGTCAGAGATCTTGCCGTGCACTATCCCGGCGAACCGTCCTTTTGGGGCAAGGGCGACCGGTCGGTGCAGGCGGTTCGGGGCGTGAGCTTCGATCTCGAGGCAGGGGCGTCCCTTGGCGTGGTGGGAGAAAGCGGCTGTGGGAAAAGCTCGCTCGCCAAGTGCCTGGCCTTGCTTCAACCACCTGCCCATGGCGCCGTGACCTTCAAGGGCCAATCGGTGTGGGACCTGGACCGGAACGGGTTGGGGGCCTACCGCCGTTCCGTGCAAATGGTCTTTCAGGATCCCTATGGGTCGTTGAATCCGAAACTCACCGTGGGTGAGAGTATCGCCGAGGGCATGGTGATCAATCAGCTTTGCCCTGATCGAGAGGCGTTGAGGAAGGAGGTCGCTTCCCTGCTGGGCCGGGTGGGGTTGGACCCGATGGTGGCGAATCGCTACCCCCGAGAGTTCAGCGGCGGCCAGCGACAGAGAATCGGGATTGCCCGAGCGCTAGCGGTGCGGCCTGAGCTGATGATTTGTGATGAACCGGTGAGCGCCCTTGACGTCTCCGTGCAGGCCCAGATCGTGAATCTTCTTCGATCGCTTCAGGAGGATTCGGGGGTGGCCTACTTGTTTATTTCCCATGATCTTGCGGTCGTGGAGCATCTTTGCCAGCGGGTGGTCGTCATGTATTTGGGTGAGATCGTGGAAGCGGGGCTCACGTCGGAGGTCGTGCGCTCCCCACGGCATCCTTACACCCAGGCACTCGTCCGGGCCGTACCGGGCCGCATACGGGACCAGCAGGGAGGCAGGAGGCGGGATGGCGATGTGCCCTCTCCCCTCAGGCCACCCGAGGGATGTGCCTTTTTCAATCGTTGCCCGGTGGCCGAAGCGCGATGTCACGACGAAAGGCCGGCATTGGTGAAAACGGTGGATCGACGTGAGGTGGCGTGTCATGTGGCCTTGACGAAAACGTCGGCGGCCGACGAGGTTGAAACATTCTAGGCAAACCGGGGTATAAAGGAGGGCTCGCTTTTGGCGACCTTCGGGGCCTTCAGTGAAATGAACCGACAAACAGGAAAGCGTCATGAGTGGGAATCCCTTCGAGCGGTATCCACGGTTTAGCCTGGGGTTCATCGCCCTGGTCTTGATCCCGTTGGCCCTCCAACTGCGCAGTCTTCACGTGCGTTCGGACGCCGACACCCTGCTGGAGAGCAACCCCAGCCAGAAGGCGACTCTTGAGAAGGTGACCGCGGTCTTCCCGGACCAGATTATCCTGATCATCGATGTGGAGTGTTCGGATGTGTTTTCGAAGGAGGGCATCACGGGAATCGCCACGGTGAGCGATGCCATCATGACGATTGACGGGGTCCGGGATGTTAAGAGTTTGACGCATTCCTACAAGCCGGTCCGCAAGGGGTTTTCATTCGAAATGGTGCCGCTCGTGAGTCGGGAGACTTCCGATCCGCAGGCACTGGAGCGATTGAGGAATTATTGCCAGAGCAATCCCCTCATCAGGAATGTCATGGTTTCCCCGGATAGTCGCCACGCGACCCTGACGGTCACGCTCGATCCGGTGTTCAACACCCAGGAAGCGAAACGCAAGCTCCGATCCCAACTGAACACCCTGTTCGGGGATTTCGAAACACGAGATCTTTTTTTCGAAGTGATCGGACTGCCGCTTGTCGAGGAGGAGGTTGATGCCACGATCATGGCGGATCTCAGGCGTTTCCTGCCGGGGGTGCTGCTTTTTCTTCTGGTCACCCTTGGGGTCGCGTTTCGTTCGGCTTGGATCGTGGGGTTCATGTTGCTCAACCAGGCGATGGCATTGATTCTGATCGCGGGATCGCTTCAGTGGTGGGGATATCCCTTTACCGTCTTTACGCTGCTCCTGTTTCCCTTGTGGGCCGGAATTCATCTCACGCTTCTGGTTCACCTGGGCACTGCCTGCCAGCGCGCGCGGATGACCCAATGGGGAGAGGTGGTTCCCCGGGCGACCCGGCAAATCTTGAAGTCTTGCGGCTTTGCCACGCTCACCACCATGGCGGGGTTGTTGTCCCTCGGGTTGGCGGAGATTCCTCAGGTTCGCGAGGCTGGCCTGGTGGGAGCCTATGGCGTGGCTGTCGTGTTCGTGATGACTTTCGGGCCGGGAGTGGCTCTGATGACGCTTTACTACCGATCCACCCTTGGCGATTTGGATTGGGGGCTCGCCGGCGATCATTCGGATCGGGATCGCTCGGTTGACTGGCTGGCGAAGGTCAGGCGGTTTCGTGGGGTGATCGTGGGCTCAAGCCTCGGCCTGGTGGTGTTGATCGCTGTGTCTGTGCCGGCGCTTCGAATGGGGGTTCGCCCGATCGAGTTTTTGCCGATTGAGAGTCCGAGCCGGTCAGCCGGCGAGCGGTTCAATGAGAGCTACGGCGGGTTCAACATGTTCCAACTGGAGATCGACTCGGGATCGAATAACGGGGTGAACCGGCTGGCCTTTCTTCAGTATCTCGACCGGGTGCAGAAGTATGCCGAAGCCCAATCGGGCGTGTCGGGGGCTTACTCCTACGCTCAAGTTCTTGCCATGATGAATCAGATTTGGGAAGGTGAGAAAGAGGGAAGTCTGGCTCTCCCGACCAATCCCCTGTTGTTGGGAACGTTCTCGTTGGTATTGAAGGCGCAGCGGTTTCCTTTCTTCGAGGCCTTGTGCGATGCTGATTTTAGGACGGCGAACCTCGTCGTGCGCTCCCCGGACCAGCCTTCCAACGAATATCTGGCGCTTCTGGACAAGATTCTCGCCTATGCGGAGTCGGAAAAACCAGCGGGCGTTTCCATTCATGCCTCGCAAGGCCTGCACAGTATCTTGGAAGCCGATCAACAACTGGTGAAGAGCCAGTTGAAGAGTGCTGGATTGGCACTGGGCCTGATTCTTGTCCTCCTGGTTGGTCTGTGGCGGTCATGGTGGTTGGCTCTTGTGGCGGTCATGGTGAACGCGCTTCCGGTTGGATTGCTGGTTGCCGTGGCCGCTTGGCTGCAGATTCCGTTGAACTCCATCACCGTCATGATCGCAGCGGTGGCGTTCGGAATTGCGATTGACGATACCGTTCACTTTTTGACCCAGTGGCTGGAGATTCGAACATCCGGGGCCGACCCAGAAGGAGCGCTCGGTCGGGCCATTCAAATCAAATCGCGTCCGATGGTGACTTCCAGCCTCGTGTTGGGTGGGATCTTCGCCCTTCTGATGGCAACGTCGTTCCCGCCCGTTCAGCATTTTGGAGGATTGAGCGCCCTCGCGTTTGGGCTGGCCCTGGGTGCCGTGTTCGTCCTGCTTCCAGCGGTGCTGATGGGGCGAAGCGGGCCATTGGCAGGGGCAGAGCCCGAGTCGGCCTAAACATCGATGTGATTGTGCGTTCGAATCCTCGGCTCCGCGTAAGCCGGTTTTGATCTCCTGCTTAATCCGTTTGGGAGGGGGGAGAGACATTTCCGGGAGAAGGTGAACTCACGGTTGATTCCAAGACCTTGTCGACCATTAGGGCCAAGGATTGAGGTGTGCCCTCAAACGCTCAGTTCACAACCAATGGATTTCCGTTAAGGTTCGGATCAAGCCCTGTTTCAGAGGTTGAACGCAGGGTTTATGCATGCAGGGTTGATTTAGGTTGAATGGAGGGCGAATCGCCAATACCGATCCGTCACGAGATCCAGGCCGTGTGGTCTGGCTTGCCAAAGAAATTGCTGGTAGGTTCTTGGTTGCAATTTTGGCAGATTCCGATGGAATCTGATTCAGTCTCGTGATTCCTTCACCTGGGTCAACCCTGCTTTTTCCTGTCTAGTCAGAACGTGATCCGGCTAATCGTCCGGATTATTTTGAAGAATAGGCTTGAAAGAATGTCTACCAGTAGTCTGTGATTACCGGCCCTAAAGTCGTCAATGAGGCAAATTGTAACGATAGCTTACAATGCGTTTATGGAGCTGCTCCGGCAGCCCATCTTTCTGCTGTTGATGACCGCCTCGGCCATTTTTGCCGTTTTTCTCGCCAGCACTCCTTACTTTGGGTTTGGGGAGGACGATAAACTGGTCAAGGACAGCGTCCTGGCGACGATGCTGATCGCTGGTCTTTTTGCGTCCATTGTCAGTGCCTCCTCGTCCCTCGCTCACGAGATCCGGACGGGAACGGCGCTCGCCGTGTTGTCCAAGCCGGTCGGGAGAGTTCAGTTCTTGTTGGCCAAATACATGGGCTTGGCGGCGGCGCTGTCGGTGTTGACCTACGTCAACTTGGTGAGTGCCTTGCTCGCCAGCCGAATGGCCTTCACCGCCTATGGTGAGGCGGACAAGACATCCTTGTTCATCTACCTGGGTTCCATTCTCCTAGCCTATGCCGCCGGAGGGTTCACGAATTATTTTCTACGGCGTCCGTTTGTCTCCGACGCCACATTCTTCCTTGTGGTGTTCTCCACGCTCGCGTTTATCGTCGTGGCTCAATTGCCCCGGCCGGAGTCCATGTTTGAGCAGCACATCGTCGTGGATTGGCGATTGGTTCCGGCGGCGATTCTTATTTTGTTCGCGTTCCTGTTATTGGCAGGATGGGCCCTAGCCTGCTCGACCCGGTTTGATTTGGTGGCCACACTTTCAGTCTGTTCGGGCCTTTTTCTATTGGGATTGATGTCTGATTACTTGTTTGGCCGCCCGGCAGAGGAAGGCGCTTTGTGGGCATCGGTGCTTTACACGGTGGTCCCAAATTGGCAGTTATTCTGGCTCGCCGATGCGCTTGAGAACGAAAAAACCATTCCCTGGTCCTATGTGGGACGTGCGTTTCTCTATGTGTTGATGTATCTGGGCGCCCTGTTGGGACTTTCGCTGGCGTTGTTTGAAGACCGAGAATTGAGTTAGTAGGTAGAATTCTATGGAACGAAATATCCAACAGAATGGTTTCATTAATCTGGTGATTCTTCTGATCGCCGGAGCGACGGCGGCCGTGATGGCGGATTACGCGGGCTCCGCGACCGCGTTGGTCGGCGCCGTGTATTTGGGACTCGGGTTTCTTGTTGCGGCTATCAGCTATTTCCAGATGCGGTTGGAGAATCGCGAGGAGGTGGAGCGGCTCGAGTATGATGAAATGATGCGGGAGCGGAAGGATGCCGCGCTTTTTGCCGATACCGGGGACGACACCTTCATCGCCAAGCGGGCCCGTGAACAGTTCGAGCGGTTCTTCGTTCCCGGCTTTACCATTCTGTTCTTCGTCATCCAGGTGGTCGCCGTCTACATGCTCTGGAAATGGTTGCCCTCAGCCGGAGTTCCGGAGTTGGGGAAGGCAGCAATCGCGATGATGGCCTTCGCGACCTTCTCTTTGATTTTGTTCTTGATGGGTAAGTTTTCCTCGGGGGTGGCCCGGATGGAGAAACAACGTTTGTTGCGTCCGAGCGGGGCTTATCTGTTGCTGGGTTCCGTAATCTGCATGCTTGTTGTTCTGACGGAGGCGGGAGCCTGGTTCGGATTCGAAGACATTGACCGACAGGTGGGTCAAGTCCTGGTGGTTTTGCTCGGTCTGGCAGCCGCTGAGTCATTGGTGAACCTCGTCCTTGAGGTTTACCGACCTCGAAACAAACGGAAAGAGGATCGACCCTTGTATGAAAGCCGCTTGGTGGGGCTGCTCGGTCAGCCCGCGGGATTGGTGAGCACCGCGGCGCAGGCCCTTGATTACCAGTTCGGATTCAAGGTTTCGGAGACCTGGTTCTACAAGTTTCTCGAAAAGGCATTGGCGTGGTTGATTTTGCTGCAGATCGGGATTCTGATGCTCTCGACGACCTTTGTGATTCTCCAGCCCCACGAACTGGGCTTGCTGGAACGTTTCGGAAAACCGGTTGCGAATCGAGCGGTTCTAAACCCCGGGTTTCATCTTAAGCTGCCATGGCCGATTGATCAGGTTTATCGGCACCCTGCGAATGAGATCCAGAGCTATGACGTGGGATTCAAGATCGCTGAGGACCGAATGGACGAACGGACCTTGCTTTGGACGGTGAGCCACTACGAGGAGGAAGTGAATTTTCTCGTTGCCAGTCGAGAACAGCAGACCGGTCTCAACAACGAACAGACGGTGCCGGTGAATCTCCTGACGGCGGCGATTCCGGTACAGTATAGGATCAGTGACCTAGAGAAGTGGGTTTATAACCACAGCAATGCCAAGGAACTCATCGAGGAGATCGGCAATCGCGAGGTGGTGCGTTACCTGGTCAGTGTCGATATTCTCGAAATCATGTCGACCGGTCGGTTGAAAGCCGCGGAGCAACTGAAGGCGCGGATCCAGGCAAAAGCCGACGAAGCGGGTCTTGGAGTGGAGATCCTCTTTGTAGGGTTGCAGGATATCCATCCTCCAGTGGGAACGAAAGAAGTCGAGGTGGCCGCCTCGTTTGAAGCCGTGATCGGAGCCATTCAGGAGAAGGAAGCCAAGATCCTCGCGGCGGAAGGCTACGCGGCGGAGGTCGTTCCGAAGGCAAAAGCCGAGGCCGCGAAAATTCTTAGCGAGGGCCAAGCCTATCGAAAAGAGAGGGTGGAACGAGCGAGGGCGGCATCGATCCAGTTCCAGAGCCAGATGCGGGCCCTTGGAGCATCGCCTGATGTTTTCCGCAATCGAAAGTATTTTGAGGTTTTGGGTGAGTCGATGAATGACATTCGGAAATATGTCATCGTGCCGGAGTCCACCGAGGAAACGTTTATCATGAACCTCGAAGACAAGATTGCCTACGACTTGCTTGATGCCCGGCCGGAGACTCCTTAAGTGAATTGAGATTGAATCGATTGAAGAAATCGGAAGCGCCCTATGAATAAAAATCCTGTTTCCATAATCACAGGTGGGATCCTGTTGTTCATCTTTGCGATGGTCCTCTTTGCCTTTCAGGTGAGGCAAACGGAAGTCGCCGTCGTGACCACATTTGGTCGATATTCGGAGTCGTCCACCAAGACGGAGCCGGGTTTCAAATTTCGATTACCGTGGCCGATCCAGAAGGTCTACAAGTTCGATAACCGAATTCAGAACTTTGAACGAAAATTCGAACAGACGACGACCAGCGATGCGCGGAACCTATTGATCACGATCTATATCGGATGGAAGATTTCCGACCCGGAGATCTTTTTGAAGCGCTTCGACGGCGACGTGACGAAGGCCAAGCAAAACCTGGAGAACCTGGTACGCGATGCCAAGAACGGAGTCATCGGCCAACATCCGTTCAGTGATCTGATTTCCACCCAGGAGGACCAGCTCAAATTTGACGAGATTGAAGCTGAGATGCTGGCTTCAATCCAACCCAAGGCGAAGGAGAACTACGGCATCGAGGTTGAAATCGTGGGCATCAAGCAATTGGGCCTTCCCGAAGCGATCACCGGCAAGGTCTTTGAGCGGATGCGGGAGGAACGTCAACGTCTGGTATTGCGTTACCAGGGCGAGGGCGAGGCCCGCTCGATCGAGATCAAGGCTCAGGCGGATCGGGAGCGGCGGGAAATTCTGGCCGAGGCGGAAGCCAAGGCCACCATTATGATGGGCGAGGCGGAGGCCGAGGCCAACAAGTATTACCAGGAGTTCGAAGAATCTCCAGAGCTCGCGGTCTTCCTGCTACAACTCAAGGCGCTGAAAGCAGCGACGGCGGAAAAAACGACCCTCATCCTTGATCCCAATACCAAGCCATTCAATCTTTTGCGTGGTCTTGGTGATTCAGGGAGTCGGGCGGCGATGCCGACCAAGGATTCGGACCAGGAGGAGAAACTGCTCGCCAAGGCGGTTGAGCCGATGTTGGCCCGTTTTGCCGAGCGGTTGGATGGTCGATTGGGGAGCCAACTGGCTGATTTGGCCTCGGTCGTGGAAAAACAGCGAATGAGCCAGGGAACGGAGCTGAACGAGATGCTCGATGAATTGGTCGAGCGAGTGAGCGATCAAATCCCGCAGGAAGCTCCGGAAGGATTGTCCGGGGAACTCCCGCCACCCACGATTGAACTCGGATCGGAGGATGACGGGGCGCCGGAGCAGGAATAGGGAAGGAAACGAAGAGGGAAGTGGTCATGAGTGACAAGGAACATAGCGATCTGCCCGATCTTCCGGAAAAACTTCCGGATCAACCTGCCGAGTCCAATTTGGAAGCGATTCCGGAAGCGCCGATGGAGGATGCAGGGACCAGAGCCCTCGCCGATGCGCTCTCCAGCAGTTTCAAGTTTGTCAAGGTGATGATGGTCGTCTTGGTGGTGGTTTTCTTCGGATCCGGAGTCTTCACCGTCAACCCGAACGAGGTGGCGGTTGTATTGCGCTTCGGGAAACCGGTCGGAAGTGGTTCAGATCAGATTCTCTCGCAAGGGCTTCACTGGTCCTTCCCATACCCGGTGGACGAGATTGTTCGAATCCCCATCGGGGAAAGTAGGACCATCGATGCGACGAATTGCTGGTATCAGGTGACGCCGGACATGGAGATTTCGGGGGCTTTACCGGAGCCCCGTTCGCAGCTCCAGCCAGGGGTGGACGGGTATGCCTTGACCTCGGATGGCAATATCATCCATGCACGGGCGATCGCCAAGTATCGAATTTCGGATCCCATCCGTTACACCTTCAATTATCTGGATGTGACAAATATTCTGGAAAATGCATTGAACAATGCCGTTCTTTACGCCGGGACTCGATTCTCGGCCGATGCGGCGTTGTACAAGGACAAGATGGGATTTCGTGACGCCGTCAGGTTGCGCTTCCTTCAAACGATCGAGGGGGCCAATCTCGGGATCGAACTTGAGCCGATTGAAGTGCAAACGATTCCGCCGATGTACGTCAAGGAGGCGTTTGACCGGGTTTTGGAGGCTGAGCAGGTTCTGAGTCAGACGCGAAACAAGGCAGAGGGTGAAGCGTTGGAGTTGACCCGTAAAGCCGTCGGCGAAGCTCAGGCCGTGATCAGCGATGGAATGACCCGGAGTAACATGTTGGTCCAGGCCGTTCGTGCCGATGCCCGGTTCTTCAGTGACCAGTTGTCACATTACCAAAAGAATCCAAAGCTCTTCGAGGAACGGCTCCTTGTGGAGACCATGTCCGACGTGCTGTCCAAGGTTGACGACAAATGGTTCCTGCCGGCCGCCTCTGGAAAGGCACCGCAGCAACTGCGATTGATGTTGAATCGCGAGCCTAAGGTGACTACGGACGAACAGGCCGAGGAAGACTAACGAGTTTGAGGTTTTAACCCCCAGGAAGGTATGCAAGTAACGTCGCTTTTGAGTCAAAAAGAGGGTGGTTCAGACTCCCATCATCACGACCATGATGATTGCGGAAGCTGCGGTCATGATCACGAGCACACGCCGATCAAGCTTCACCAAACGCTGGTCGGCCTCTTGTTCATCATCAATTCGTTCATTGTCACCTATTTCCTCGCCAATGGACAAATCGTGGGCGATGTCAATGCGATGATCGGTGCCATTATTCTGGGCTACCCGATCGTGTTCACCGCGATCAAGGATCTTCGTAAGGGCCGGTTGAGCACGAACGAATTGGTGGCGATCGCTGTCCTGGCTTCGTTTGCAAGCGGGAACTATCAGGAATCGGGGTTGGTGGCCTTTTTCATGTTGTTGGGTGAGATCATTGAGACCCGTACGGCGGAGGGCGCGCGGAACTCGATTGAGTCTTTGATCAAATTGACGCCGACCAAGGCTCGGCGCGTGACGGCCAAGAAGGAAGAAGAAGTCGAGGTCGCATCCCTCAAGGTGGGCGACATCATTCGGGTGCGTCCCGGAGATAACGTGGCGGCTGACGGCACCATCGTTTCAGGACAAGGATCGTTCAATCAGGCCAATATCACTGGTGAGTCGTTGCCGGTGGACAAGAAGTCCGGGGACGAAGTCTTCGCCGGCACCCAGAGTTTGACGGGCGTCTTGGAGATCAAGGTGAGCCGAGCAGGGGAAGACACAACCCTGGGCCGGGTTCGGGATCTCATCCTGGCGGCGGAGAAGACGAAGCTCCCCATCATGCGAATCGTGGATCAGTACATGGGATTCTACACCCCCCTGGTGCTGCTCATCGGGGCCCTCGTCTGGGCCTTTACCCAGGACCTTAGCCGAGTGATCACGGTCTTCATCATTGCCTGTCCCTGTGCCTTCATCCTGGCGACGCCGACCGCCATGGTGGCCGCCCTGTCGGCAGCCGCGCGACTTGGGATTCTGATCAAGAATGTGGGAGATCTCGAGCTCTCGGCCAAGATCAATGCCTTCATCTTTGACAAGACAGGAACCCTGACCACCGGCCAATTGGCGGTGAGCCGCCTCTCGCCTCTTGGCGATATCAAACCAGCTGAATTGCTACATTTAGCCGCCTCTGCCGAAAAGTATAGCAATCATCCCACCGCCCGGGCCCTAGCCGATCTGGCGGGCGAGGCGGGACTAAATCTGGAAGAGCCGCAGGATTTTGAGGAAACCGCGGGCCGAGGCATCAAGGCCAATGTGGGGGCGGCTCAGATCGTCATCGGACGAGCTCAGTGGCTGAAAGACAATGGGATTGCCGAGGGGTTCGAGTCCCAGGTGGACCTCTCTGAAGCCGAGGGCTACAGCTTGCTCTACGTTGCCAGGGATGGGCAGTTTGCCGGATGGATCGGACTCCAGGACCGAACGCGGTCGGAGGCCAAGGAATCGTTGATGGATTTGAATGAGGCGGGGGTTCGCCGAATCGCCATGGTTTCGGGTGATTTAAAACCGGTTGCCACGCGGGTGGCCAAGGAGATTGGCTGTGAGGAGGTGTTGGCCGAATGCCTTCCGCAAAACAAGGTGGAGTTTGTCCGAAAAATGAAGGCGAAGGGCTACCGGGTGGCCGTCGTGGGGGATGGCGTCAATGATGCCCCAGCCTTGGCGGCGGGTGATTTGGGAATCGCCATGGGGGCGGCCGGCAGTGAAGTCGCCATTCACTCCGCGACCATCGCCCTGATGAACAATGATCTTCGCCGGTTGCCGTTCTTGGTGCGTCTGTCTCGGCAAACCCGATCGGTCATTAACCAAAACTTTCTCTTCGGAGTGCTCTTCGTCATCGGTGGGCTCATCATGGCGGCCATGAAGATCATCAACCCTGTTCTCGCCGCAGTCCTCCATGTGTTGGGTTCGCTTCTGGTGGTGTTCAATAGTTTCCGACTGGTCCGACAGGGCGAGGAATTGGAACCCTTTGAAGTGCCGGGTGAGCAAGAGG
>MDTE01077237.1_pt1 | contig 15718 bp, 13 predicted proteins | sample 811231 | NCBI WGS metagenome assembly MDTE01 (sample SAMN05326651, study PRJNA326480) | marine metagenome | isolation source: seawater | place: Indian Ocean: Red Sea | collected 2010
GCCGGTCGGGAAATGTTCGGCGAAGCGCATGGCCAGGCCGGCCGCGCGCGAGGGTTCTTCCCGTGTGCCGAGCTCCGCCTCGACCGCTTCGCTCCAGCCGCGCAGCAGCGTCTGCATCTGCTGTTCCAGCCGGTCCTCGTCCGGTATCGTGTCGCCATCGCGAATGTCGAAAACGAACCGGATCGTGGCTAGATTGCCCCCCTCGACCTCCAGGCTCCAGTCGAGCAGGCGCGCCGCTGCGGCCTCTTCCAGCAGGGCCTGGATCTCCAGCCGTACCTGCGTTGCCACCATGTCGCGCGGCAGCCAGACAAAGGCGAAAAGGTGTCGGGCAAGTGGAGCCTCGACCAGGGCAAGCCGGGGGCGAGGGCGGTCGACCAGGCTCATCATTGTGGTCGCAACGCGTTCGACATCGCTTTCGGAAAAGCCGATCAGCAGATCGTGTGGCAGCGTCGTCAAGGCATGGACCAGAGCTTTGCCCGCATGGCCGGTATCGTCGAAGCCGTGGCGCTCGCGCAGAGCCTCGAGTTCGCGGCGCAAGCGCGGCACATTGCGCGGCGGCGCGGCCAGCGCGGCACTGGTCCACACACCCGCATGGACCGAAAGCGCGATGGTCTCGCCGCCCTCCTGGATCGGCACGATGAGCAGATCGAGCGGCACGCGGCGGTGCACATTGCTGAGGTGGTTCGCCTTGATTATCAGGGGGCGGCGCCTGTTGTCCTTCTTCGCGAACCACGCGAAAGCACGCTCGTAGGAAGCTTCCGCGAGGAGTTCCCGAGCGCTTTTGCGACAGATGCCGAGCTGGTCGCGCTGCGTACCGTCGCGATGGCGCGTCACGTGGCCGAGCTGGGTGAGCATGCCCGAATTGAGCCAGTCGAGCAGGTCCGCTCCTTCCTCGTCCGTATCGCGGATGCGATCGGCATCCTGCGTCATCGCCTGCTGGAGCTTGGGCCAGTCGCTGACCGCCGCCCGCACGTCGGCGAGGGTTTCCTTGAGGCCTTCCTGCAACTGGCGGCGCGTCTTCGCATCGACGCGGGCCGCCTCGATATATATCATCGATTCCCAATAGGCATCGTCGGGATCGTTATCGGGAATCCCGATCAGCTTCCCCTTGTCGTCGCGTTCGACGGGAATGACCGGATGCACCAGCCGGTCGATGGACAGGCCCAGCGCGGCGATGGTCGCGGCCACCGAATCGACGATAAAGGGCATGTCGTCATTGACGATCGCAATGCGCGTAAGGCGGCGTTCGTCGCTGATGCTCTCGATCGCCATGGACGAGCGACCGAAGGTGCGATCCGCCGCCAGCGCGCCGACGAAGGACGCAGCATCGGCAAGCCTTGCCTTGTCGAAGGGCGTATCGCCTTTCAGCAGCGACTGGCGCATTCTTTCGGTGATGGCGTTTTGGAGCTTCTTGGGAAGCGCGGCAGTCTTCGAACCCATAAGGGGCCTCTCTCCTTGCGGCGCATGATCGTTTCCGCGCCGCGAAATATCCGAGTCGTGTGCGCCACGACCTGCGCGCCGCGCCTAGGCCTGTTGGAGACGGCTCGCAAGGTGGTGCCGCCGAGAATTTGCAATTGCAAGCCTATGATGCGGCGAAACGCGGTGCCGTTACGGCATGCTCACGCGCGGAGCCGGTCCATGGCCAGCGCGAGCGAGCGGCATCGCGCCTCCGGATCGAACATGCTGCCGCCGAAGACGACCTCGTCCGCGCCCGTGCGTCCAACGAAGGCTTCTACCGCCTGCGCAGCCTGTTGCGGCGTGCCGATCGCGCTGGCTTGCCCGATATGCGCCAGCATCGCCTGCGCCGGTGCGGGCAATTGGTCGCGATATCCGCGCACTGGCGGGGGCAGCTTGCCCGGCGTGCCCGAGCGCAGGGCCACGAAGGCCTGGAGCTGGGAGGAAGCGAGATATTCGGCCTCTTCCTCGGTGTCGGCGACGAACAGGTTCATCGCGACCATTACATGGGGTTTTTCCCACCCCTCGGACGGCTGGAAATCGCGCCGATAGAGTTCGAGCGCGGCGTCCAGGTGATCGGGCGCGAAATGGCTGGCGAAGGCATAGGGCATGCCCAGCTGCGCGGCGAGCCGGGCACCGAAGAGGCTGGAGCCCAGCATCCAGAACTCGGGCTTCGCGCCAAGCCCCGGAGTGGGGTGAATGGCCGTATCGCCTGCCATCAGCGCCATGAGTTCGGCCACGTCCTGCGGGAACATTTCGGCGGCGCGATGAAGATCCTTGCGCAAGGCGCGCTGAAGTTCCGGCCCCGCTCCGGGCGCCCGTCCCAGGCCGAGATCCACGCGGCCCGGAAACAGCGCGTCGAGCGTGCCGAACTGTTCGGCGATCTGGAAAGGCGTGTGGTTGGGCAACATGATTCCGCCCGACCCGATGCGAATGGTGGATGTCGCATTGCCGATATGCGCAAGCACGACCGAGGTCGCCCCGCCGGCAATACCCGCCATCGCGTGATGTTCGGCCACCCAGAAGCGCTTGCAGCCATTGTCTTCCGCGGTTCGGGCAAGCTCGGTCGCCGCCTCGAGCGCTTCGCCGACGTTCCCTCCTTCGCGCACCGGAACCAGATCGAGGACGGAAAAATCAGTCACGATTTGAGCTGTTCCAGATAGCCGCGCGCACGCTTGGCCTCGTCGCTGTCTGGCGCGACGAGCAGTACCGATTCGAAGCTGCGTCGGGCCTCCTGCTCGCGCCCCGACAGCGCGGCAATCACGCCTGCTTCGAGGCCCACGGCGGGATCCCGCGGTGCCAGCAGCGCTGCTTGCGCGACCTGCTCACGCGCTTCGCCCAGACGTTCCAGCCGCCGGGACAATGTGGCCGAAAGCAGCCATGCGCGGGCATTGGCAGGGTCGTTCTCACGCGCCTTTTCCAGCGTTGCAACGGCTTCGTCATTGCGCTCGAGGGCTACCAGGGCGCGGGCGCGGTCGATCAGGACGCTGGCGAGAAGCGGCGCATCGTCCGCTTGGGTGGCAAGGGTGACGGCGCGGCCGAAAGCAATGTCGGCGATCGCTGGCTGGTCCTGGGCCATCGCCGCGTTGCCGGACATGGCCGCGAGGCGCGACTGGTAGGCCGGGGCGCCCAGGGGAACTTCGTCGGTCGCCAGATCGAAGGCTCTTTGTGCCTCGGCGAATTCGCCCTCGCGAACGAAGGCGATGCCCAGGCAATGAGCCGATTGGGCCAGTTCGAGCTGGGTAGCCGCCGCTTCGCGCCACTTCTGTGCGTAATCCCTGGCGGCTTCGGCATCGCCGCGCGCAAGATTTACGCAATCGGCAAGCTTTCCCTGGGCCGGTGATGCGGTATCCGCCCGGTCCCGCGCCTGCGGCCGTTCGGGTCGATCGCGCAGCTCGTCGGGCAGGCCGGGGAAGGCATCGATGGACGGGTTCGGGCCGACCTGCATCATCAGCAGGGCAAGGGCGGAGGCGATCATTCATGACCTTTCGAAAGCGCGTCGACGGTGCGCAGCAGCAAAGCGATGTCCTGCTCGCGCGACAGACGGTGGTCGCCATCCTTTACCAGCGTGACCTGTACGTCGTCCGAACGCAACGTTCCGGCAAGGCGCAGGCTTATTTCCCAGGGCACATCGGCATCGCGCTGGCCGTGGATCAGACGGACGGGGGCATCGATGGCGATCTCGCCGCCAAGCAGCACTTGCGCCTGCGCGTCGGTAAAGAACCGGGGGTGCATGGGGGTGGGGTCGGGACCGTAGGGGTTCTCGTCATACACGATCGCGCCCCCGGCCAGTTTCGCCTTGTCGGTTTCGGAACGGCCCCATTCGGTGAAATCTGGCGCCGAGGCGATGCCGACAAGCCCGGCCAGCCGATCGCCCAATGCCATTCCCAGAAGCAGCATCAGCCAACCGCCCATCGAGGACCCGACTAGGATGACTTGGTCGTCGAGTTTCGCCTCAATCAGAGCGAGCGCCTCGTCGCGCCATTTCGAGAGCGTGCCGTCCGCAAAATCGCCCTCGCTTTCGCCGCAACCCGAATAGTCGAGCAGCAGGCAGGCGCGCCCCTGCTCGCGCGCCCAGTCGAACAGCGCAGTCGCCTTGCCGCCCGCCATGTCGGACATATAACCGGGCAGAAACACCAGCGCGGGGCCATTGCCACGGATATGGCGGAAAGCGAGGCGCCGCCCATCGGGCAGCTCGAAATGCTTGGTGTCGAACATGGCGCCCGATGTCGCCCCCCGGCCTCGCGAATGCAAGGCCTAGAAGAGGTCGAACGTCTCCACGTCCGGATCCTCTTCACACATGGATTTCAGGGCGGCGAACTCCTCGGGAGCCAGGACGGGCGTATAGCGCGCATCACCATCCGCCGCGTCGCGATAGGCTTCGGCGCGCTCGCCCGAGGAGGGATGGCTTGCAAGCCAGCCCGCGAGGGCCGGTGCGTCGGCGCTGTCGCCATACTCCTCCGACATTCTCTCGAAGAAACCTGCCGCGCCCAGCGGTGAGATGCTGCTCTCCGCCATGCGCGCGCGGGCGTAATCGTCGGCTTCGCGTTCGGCGTCGCGCGAATAGCCCATCGAGGCGAGCCCGAATACGCCGTTGGTAACGCTCGAGTCCGCCCCGGCCAGCAAGATCGACAGACCGAACTGTCTGAGCAGCGCGGTCATCACATGCCGTTCGCGCACATGCCCGACCTCGTGGGCGAGTACGCCCGCCAGTTCCTCGGGACTTTCGGCCTGCTGGACCAGCCCGTCGAACAGCAGCACCTGGCCGCCGGGGAGCGCAACGGCATTGACCATTCCCATATTCGCGATGCCCGCGCGGACCTTTTCTTCTGCCGGGTCCACTTTCGCGAGCAGCTTGGTGAGCGCGGCGTCGCCTTCGGGCGTGTGGCAGATACGCCCGCCGAAATCGCCGACCATGGCTTCCCCGATATTGCGTTCCCAGCTTGCCGGGATGCGCGGGCCGAGCCAGTCGGGTGCCGTCATGAAAAGCGCCACCGCAGCCGCGCTGACGACACCGAAAATCGCTACGGCCTTGCCCAGTCCAAGCCGGTCGACCCAGGCGCCGTATTCGCTCTTCGCGGGGAGCCGCGCGGCCAGACCGGGGGGAATGTCTTCGGGCAGGATCAGCCGGAAGTCGGGTACGCTGTCGCGCCGATAGACGATCTTGCCGGGGCGCGTTTCGCCAAAGCGCAGATCAGTCGCCGCGAAGCTCTGACGATCCGTGGGGCCATCGAGCGTGAAGGCGCCGCGCCCATCCCAAGTCAGCTCGCCCGAATGGCGCACCGCATTGATCCCATCGTACCATTCGGCGGCAACCAGGAACGCCTCTCCCATCGGGTCAGATCGCGCCCATGTCGAAGGCATCGAGCAGGCCCTCGCCATGCTTGGCGGTCCTGGTCTCCGATTGGATGAGTTCGTCGAGCAGGATTTCACCGCCCGCTTCGAGATGCGTCATGAAGAACTTCCAGTGGCGGTAGGACAGGAAGATCAGGCCGATCCCGAACGTGAACACCACCAGCACGGCATCGATCACCAGCAGCTTGACCCAGTCGAGCGTCGAGGCTTCGAAGCTGAATTGGAGATCGCGCCAGCGCGTCGCGCCCACGACCTCGCGATAGAACTTGGCGTAGAAGGCCACGGCGATCAGGCCGAGCCCGAGATAAAAGAAGAGGAGCAGGCCGAGAATGCCGACCACGCCGCCGACCCTCATCCCGTCTTCGCCGCCGATACCATAACCCGCCAGCATGCCCATTCCGGCCATGATCATCCCGCCCACGAACAGCACGAAGGGCGCGAGGTAGAACAGCAGGAAACGGACGAAGACTCCTCCGGCCTCGGCATTCGATTCGAAGCGAAAGGGGCCGAAGCTCATTGAGTTCCAGCGCTCGTTCCACAGGCTGGTCATCGACCAGGGGATGAGCAGGCCGAGCGGGATCCAGCCGACCATCGTCTTCCACATGTAGGACAGGCCGAAGAGAAATCCGCCATCGTCGCTCCCGCCGCGAATGCCGCGCCAGCGCGTGCGCGAAAGGCGGTAACGCAGGCCCCGAAACCGCGCGACGCCCAAGAGGTAGAAGATTGCCGTCAGCGCCACGAAAGTCAGGCCGACGCCCAGCGCTTCATAGCCGCGGGCGACCAGCGCCTGAGCAATGAAGGTGAGGAAGACATAGGGGATACCGAACAGCACGAAGACCATGAGGAAGCCGAGAAACAGCTCCATTCCCGTGCCCGCCCATTCGAGATGCTCGTCGACGAACCGTGTGCGCGACCACAGATAGCGGCGCTCGCGCGCAGTTGCCCAGAACCGGTAGATGCCCAGAGTGACGATCGTCAGCAGCAAGTTGGGGAAGGCGATCTTCGCGAAATCGCGCCAATTCCCCTCGAAAACGAAGGCGCTATTCGTGCCCTCCATGTCCTGCGCCCCATGCATGATAGAAAAACCCTTCGATCCCTGTGTCGCTCTGGTCGTGGATCGAAGGGGCGGTGTCAATCGGCGGTGGGTTTTTCTTCGCGCAGGAAGATTTCTTCGATGGCCAGGCCGAATACGTCGGCGATGCGAAAGGCAAGCGGGAGGGACGGGTCGTAGCGCCCGGTCTCGATCGCGTTGACGCTCTGGCGCGAGACGTCGAGTCGCGTGGCGAGGTCCTGCTGGCTCCAGTCGCGCTCGGCGCGCAGGACCTTGAGGCGGTTTTTCATGACCCGCGCACCTTCTGCCAGAGCTGCGCCATGCCGAGACCCAGCGCCCAGACGGGCAGGACCCACCAAGCCCAGATGTGCGGCACCAGTTCGAACATCTCGAGGAACCCCCAGAAGATGCCGATGGCAAGCACGAAGCCTAGGGCGACGAGTGCCGCCATGATCGTGCGATGGCGCAAGTACTCGTCGCGTTCCTCCGCGATATAGCGGGCCATCGCCCAGATGATCCCGAAGGTCGGGAGGGTCGGCAGCAGCGAAATCGCGAAGACGAGCGGTCTCGACAGCTCGTAACCGTTCCATAGCGTTACCGCGATGCCGAGGCCGAGCACGTAGCCGAAGCTGCTTAGCAATACCCGCCGGTTGTAGGTCGCCATGGCCGCGCTGGTGCAGGCGCCGGCGCGCCGCATCGGGATCACGAGCGCGCCCGTGGCAATGGCCAGCAGGATGAAGCCGGTCGGCCCGTTAATGGCGTCGGTCAGCTTGAGGGCGCCGATCACTCCCACGCTGGCCAGATAGATGCCGACCCAGAACCCTTGCGAACGGGTCGAGGCGATCGGTTCACCTCCGCTCATGCTCGTATCTTTCCGCAGGGTGCGCAGGGGCGCTGCGTGAAGATCGAGACGGCGGCGAGGGCAGGCAGGGCGATTACGCCGTATCTGGCGACATCCTGCGGCACGAGCCCGAATGCGCCGAACACCGCGAAGGCGATGATCCCGGCGGCCCAGATGAGAGCTTGCTTGGTCCTGGTCATGGCAATGATCCTTTCCTTGGTGTAAAGCAACATTTACATATGCCCGTGAGTATTGTCAAGCATACTTTCCAAAATGTCGATATCGCTTTCCGTGTGCTCGATTTCCCTTGTCTCTATAGCGTCATCGGGAGCAGGCAGGCGGGAGAGAGAGGAGACGCCCATGATCGCTACCGAACCGCCTGCCGCCGCCGGTATTCCCGCGCTTGATCGCCGCAGCTTGCTGAAGGGGGGCATGCTTGGCGCAGGGCTGGTGGGCGCACCGCTATCGGCTCGGTTGAACTCCGACGCATCGGGATTCACGCACGGCATTGCCAGTGGCGAGCCCGGGCCGGACCGCGTCCTGCTGTGGACGCGCTATGCCGCTACACAAGACACGCGGCTCGACTTCCAGGTCAGCGATTCGATAGATTTTGCCACTGCGGCGTCGGCCGGTTCGGTAACCGCCAGCGCAGACAATGACTGGTGCTGCAAGGCCTGGGCCGAGGGGCTCGAGCCCGGTCGCTGGTATTATTATCGCTTTACCGCGCCCGACGGATCGCATTCCGATATCGGGCGGACCAGAACGCTGCCCGCCGGGAAAACCGACACGTTCCGCATGGCGGTGTTCTCCTGCTCCAACATCGGCTTCGGCTGGTTCAACGCCTATGCTCATGCCGCGGCCGATGGCGGGTTCGATTGCGCCCTGCATCTGGGCGATTATTTCTACGAATACGGCCCCGGCACCTATCCTTCGAACGCGGAAGCCCAGCCGGGTCGCATGCTGTTTCCGGCGAGCGAAACCGTCGCTCTCTCCGATTACCGCCTGCGCTATGCAACGTATCGTGCGGATGCCGATCTGCGGAGATTGCATCAACTGTATCCGATGATTTCGGGCTGGGACGATCACGAGAGCAGCAATGATTCCTGGGAAGGGGGCGCGCAGAACCACCAGCCCGATACCGAAGGCGAATGGTCTGTTCGCAAGGCTGCCGCCGCCAGGGCCTATCGCGAATGGATGCCGGTGTCGGATGAGCCATGGGCGGCCTACGAGGTCGGCGATCTCGCCACTCTCTTCCGGCTCGAAACCCGCCTGACCGCGCGTGCCGAACAATTCTCGATCGGCAAGATCCTTGCGGGAAAAACCTCGCCCGAAGATGCGATGGCCGCGCTCGTCGCCTTCCGCGACGGAGACTATCGCGGTGCCGACCGTGAACTCCTCGGCATGCGGCAACAGGGCTGGCTGGCCGACGGTCTCAAGCGGTCCGCGTCGGCGGGCAAGCCGTGGCAGGTGCTCGTCCAGCAGGTTCTGATAGGGCGGCTCGCCAGCGCGACCAGCCTGACCGACAACCTTCCCGCAGACCTCCCCGATTTCGTCCGCCAGCGTATTCTCGCGGGCGCCATGGCAAGCCGCGCCGAACTGCCGCTCAACATGGATGCCTGGGATGGCTACCCCGCTGCGCGCGGGCGTGTGTTCGAGGCAGCTCTGGCGGCCAATGCGAACCTGGTCAGCCTGGCAGGCGACACGCATAATGCCTGGGCGTTCGATCTCGACCATGGGGGCGAAAAGGTCGGCGTCGAATTCGGCGGCCACTCGGTCACTTCGCCCGGATTCGAAACCTATCTCACCCATCTCGACCCGCGCGATGTCGAGCGGGCGATCGTCGCCCACAACCGCCAACTCAAATGGATGGACGGATCGCATCGCGGCTACATGGCAGTCGAACTCACGCCCGGCAGCGCGTCGAGCGAATACCGCTTCCTTTCGAGCGTGCGCGAAAAGGGCGCCGGTGTCGTATCGACCAAGCGTATCACCACGCTCGCGGGAAGCCGCACGCTCGAGGTGGGTTGAGAAACCGACCGGCGCCCGCTATCTCGCAGCCCATGGCGCATATGCGGATCATAGCCACGACTACCACCACCCCGGGCCACCGGGGGCGGTCGGTCGCGGCATAAGCGATCCACCGCCGCCCGGTTTCGGGCGGTTGGCGTTTCCCCCGAAATCGCAAAATCTTCGCAAACGCCGCTTCAAGGCTAAGCGCGCCTGTGCCATGGCGCCCGCCAAGCAAACGGACGACGAGTGACATGACGGAACTGCTCAAGATCAGCCTGCCCGATGGATCGGTGCGCGAAATGGAACGTGGCAGCACGCCTGCCGATGTCGCTGCCGCGATCGGTCCCGGTCTCGCCAAGGCCGCCATCGCCGCGCGCGTCGATGGCGAGCTACGCGACATCAACAGGCCTTTCGAAGGCGATGCGGAACTGGCGCTGATCACAAGCCGCGACGAGGATGACGCACTCGAACTCGCACGCCACGATTTTGCCCATGTGCTCGCCGAAGCCGTGCAGGCGCTGTGGCCGGGCACGCAGATCACGTTCGGCCCGGCGACGGACGATGGCTTCTATTACGATGTAAAGGCGCCCGATACGCGCGAACCGTTCAGCATGGACGATCTGCCCGCGATCGAGGAAGAGATGCGCGAGATCATCAAGGCAGACAAGCCGCTGCGCCGCGAAGTGTGGAGCCGCCAGCAGCTGATCGACAAGTGGGAAGCCGAAGGCGAGACCTTCAAGGCCGAATGGGCCAGGGAACTGCCCGAGGACGAGGAGCTGACGGTTTACTGGTCGGGCGAGGATTGGCTCGACATGTGCCGCGGCCCGCACCTCGCCTCGACCGGCAAGCTCGACCCGCAGGCCTTCAAGCTGATGCGCGTGGCCGGGGCCTATTGGCGCGGCGACCAGAAGAACGCGCAGCTCACGCGCATCTACGGCACGGGCTGGCTCAACAAGAAGCAGCTCAATGCTCACCTGACGCGCTTGGAAGAGGCGGCCAAGCGCGACCATCGCAAGCTGGGCCGCGAGATGGACCTGTTCCATTTGCAGGAAGAGGCGCATGGCAGCGTGTTCTGGCACCCCAAGGGCTATCGCATCTGGCGCGAGCTGGAGGCGTATATGCGCCGCAAGATGGATGGCGGGGGCTACCGCGAGATCAAGACGCCGCAACTGATGGATGTGCGCCAGTGGGAGCAGTCGGGCCACTGGGGCAAATATGCCGAGAACATGTTTGCCGTGCCCGATATTGTCCCCGAGGTCGAAGGGCTGGGCGACGATAATGGCGGCAAGGGAGCCAATCCGCAGGTCGCCGGCGATGCCGACTGGATGGCGATCAAGCCGATGAATTGCCCGGCGCATGTGCTGGTTTTCAAGCAGGGCATCACCTCTTACCGCGACCTGCCGATTAGGCTGGGCGAAATGGGCTGCTGCCATCGCAACGAGCCGCATGGCGCGCTCCACGGGCTGATGCGCGTGCGCCAGTTCACCCAGGACGATGCGCATATCTTCTGCACCGAGAGCCAGGTGGTCGAGGAAGTTCGCGCCTTCTGCAAATTGGCGGACGAGGTCTATTCGGACTTCGGCTTCAAATACGAAATCAAGCTGGCGCTGCGTCCCGAGAAGCGCCTTGGCTCGGACGCGGATTGGGACCGCGCCGAACAGGAATTGCGCGATGCGGTGGCCGAAGCGGGCATGGACAATGAGACCTACGGCTGGGAGGAACTGCCCGGCGAAGGCGCGTTCTATGCGCCCAAGCTCGAATGGCACCTCACCGATGCCATCGGCCGCACCTGGCAGGTCGGTACGATCCAGGGTGATCGCGTGCTGCCCGAACGGCTCGATGCGAGCTATGTCGGGGAGGATGGCGAGAAGCATCGCCCGGTCATGCTCCACCGTGCGATTTTCGGGTCATACGAGCGTTTCATCGGCATCCTGATCGAACACTTCGCCGGCCGCCTTCCCGTGTGGCTCGCCCCGGTGCAGGCGGTGGTCGCGACGATCGTTTCGGACGCCGACGACTATGCCAGGGAAGTGGTAGCCAAGCTGGAAGCAACGGGCATCCGCGTCGAAAGCGATCTGCGCAACGAGAAGATCAACTACAAGGTGCGCGAACACAGTCTTGCCAAGGTTCCGCACCTGTTGGTGGTGGGCAAACGCGAGGCAGAGGAGGGCACGGTTGCGGTGCGAACTCTGGGCGAGAAGGAGCAGCGCGTGATGAACCTCGACGAGGCGATCGCCATGCTCAAGGATGGCGCGACCCCGCCCGATCTGCGCGAAAGCTAGGGCCACCGCGTGGACCTTCTCGCAGGGTATGGCGGGGCGGCCATCGTCGCCGCGCTGGTGGCAGCTTTCGTGTCGGCCTTCGTGCGCGGGCTGACCGGCTTCGGCATGGCCATCCTGCTGGTGCCGATCCTCGCACTGGCGCTGTTACCGATGGAAGCCGTATTGCTGACGAATTTCCTGTCGGTGTTCATCGGCATGTCGGAAATCCGGCGCTTGCTGCGCAGTGCGGAAAAATCGGCGTGGATCATTATTGCGCTGGTCGCGGTGTCGACCCCGGTCGGGTTGTATATCCTCAGCATCACCGCGACCGCTCTTGCGCGCGTGGTGATCGCCTTTATCGCGCTGTCGGCCTTCGCGGCCGTTCTGCTCCCGCGCCGTGGCGCCCTGGACCATCATCCGGCGACGACCGGCGGGGTCGGCGTGTTGAGCGGATTGATGACCGGATATGCGGGAATGCCCGGCCCGCCGGTCGTCCCCTATTATGTGGGCCGCGATATTCCGCGTGAAACCGCCAAGGCATCGATGCTGCTGATCTTCACCTGTGCATCGAGCACGGGATTGGTGAGCGGCGCGGCCATGGGCGTGCTCGACTGGACGCTTGCTGTCCTGGCCATCCTGCTGTTTCCGGCGATTTTGCTCGGCAATTGGCTCGGCAACAAGGCTTCCGGACGCATAGAGGACCGGACCTGGCGCATCTGCGTGGGTGCGGTGTTGGGCGGAGCTGCGGTTGCAGCGCTCTGGAAGGCTTTCGGCTAACCGCTCAGAACGGCAGCACCGGTCCGGCAAGAGCCAGTGCGAGGCCACAGCCACATACGATTAGCGTTCGCCCGATGTCTGCCACCGGGTGCGGAGCAACGTGAGCGCGAGTGAGAGCGGTAGCCTTGGCCATGCACGCATTGTCCGCTCCAAGCCCTAATGAATCGTTAAGGGCGCCATCGGGCGGACGGCATTTGCTGGCTGGCGCAGTGGAAACCGCCGCCGCCTGCCAGCACGGCATCGCCCGCAAGGCCGATGGTGGCGCGGTCGGGGAAGAGTTCGGCGATGGCCGCTACGCCGTCCTCGTCATGCGGGCTGCCGAAGGTCGGGACCACGACGAGATGGCTGGTGATGGCGAAATTGGCGTAGCTGGCGGGTTCGATGTGATCGCCGCTGGTGATCAGGCCGGGCGAAGGGATATCCTTCACCGTCACGCCCGCATCTTCGGCCCGTTGCTTGGCGTCGGCATAAATCGCCGCATTGGGATCGTCGCTGCCAGTCGCGCGCGGCAGGCACAGCGTGTTTGCGGCGACGAAGCGGCCGAGATTGTCGACATGGCCGTCTGTATGGTCGTTGATCAATCCATCGCCGAGCCACAGCACACGGGTAAAGCCGAGATCGCGTATCAGGCGCTCTTCGATCTGCTCGCGCGAAAGCTGCGGGTTTCGGTTGGGGTTGAGCAGGCATTGCTCGGTCGTGACGACGAGGCCGGTGCCGTCCCCGTCGATCGCTCCGCCTTCGAGAATCCAGTCGGCTACCTTTAGCGGCAGGTCCGCGTCTCTGGCGAGTTCGGCGCCGATCGTTTGGTCGCCTTCCATCAGATATTTGCCGCCCCAGCCGTTGAAGCCGAAGCGCCGCGCGGCGCGATTGCCCTGGCCGTCGCACAGCACCAGCGGCCCGGTATCGCGCAGCCAGACATCGCCATAGGTGCGCCGCTCCAGTTTCACGCTGCCGGTCACAAGCTGGCGTGCGCGCGCCTCGTTGGCCGCATCGCGCACCAGCAGGCGGACCTGCTGCCCACTTTCAGCCACCGCATTGGCGAAGCCCGCGATCTGCTCCTGCGCGCGGCCGAGCACTTCCGGCCATTCCTGCGCGTCATGCGGAAAGCCGATCCATAACCAGTCCTGCGGCGCCCATTCGGGCGGCATCTTGAAGGGCATGGATCGGCTCTCCCGCTCGCGGATCAGGCAGGTGCGCAGCCAGCGGCCTCGGTGGCGCAGTCCTCGTCACGCGTTCCCTTGAACTCGTCGCCCTCGTTCCAATTGGGCCAACTCGTCGAATCCGCCAGCATCCGCCCGATACGGTAAAACAGCGCAAGGTCGCTCATCACGCCCGACCAGTCCCAGTTCGGATCGTATTCGTCCTTGGGTCCGTGATAGCGGTTTTCACGATAGTCGGCCGCAACCGCAGCGCCCGCTTCCGCGCCGCCCTCGATCAGGTCTTCGCCGCCGTCGAGATACAGCATCGGTACGCCGCGCTTGGCGAAGGCGAAGTGATCCGAACGATAATAATAGCCCGCTTCCGGATTGGGATTGGGCGTCGTCACGCGGTCGTCGTTCATCAATGCCTTGTCGAGGAACAGGTCGAGCTGCGACTTGCCCGGGCCGACCACGGTCACATCCTTTGCCGCGCCGGCCATCAGGAAGGCGTCCATATTGATCCCGCCGACCGTCTGGTTGAGCGGGAAGACCGGATTGGCGGCGTAGTAATCCGCGCCGAGCAGGCCCGATTCCTCCGCCGTCACCGCGAGAAAGACGAGGCTGCGCTTGGCCGGTCCCGTCTTGGCATGGGCTTCGGCCAGCGCGACCAGGGCCGCGGTTCCGGTCGCATTGTCGACCGCGCCGTTGCAGATATCGTCGCCATCGGGAGCGGGCGTGCAACGGCCGAGATGGTCCCAATGCGCCGTATGCATGACATATTCGTCTGCGCGTTCGCTGCCCGGCAACATGCCGATCACGTTTTGCGAGGCGAAGGTGCGGATATCGTTCGAGAAGCTGGTCGAAGCGGCGAGTCCCAGCGGGACGGCTGCGAAGTCTTTTTCCCGTGCGGCGGCCATCAGCTCGTCGAGGTCCTGGCCTGCAGCCGCCAGGATTTCGCGCGCCTTCTCCTTCTGTACCCAGCCATTGACCTGCGTCATCGGCGGCGGATTGTCGCCGCGCGAGGCATAGGCCTGCGGGCCGGACCAGCTCGATTCGACGACGTTCCAGCCATAGCTGGCCGGTTCGGTATCGTGGATGATGATGGCGCCCGCCGCGCCCTGCTTGGCAGCTTCCTCATATTTATAGGTCCAGCGACCGTAATAGGTCATGGCTTTGCCGTTGAAGGGACCTTCTAGCGTCTCGGTCCCGTAATCGGGGTCGTTGACGAGGATGACCGCAGTCTTGCCCGCCATGTCCACGCCTTCATAGTCGTTCCAGTCCTTCTCGGGCGCATTGACGCCGTAACCGACGAAGACCAGCTCGCTGTTCTCGAGAGCGGTTTCGGCATCCTCGCGATAGGTCACGCCGACCCAGTCCGTGCCATAGGCGAGTTGCATGTCGCCATCCTCGCCCCCGGAGATGGTCAGGGGGGCATAATCGCGGCCGGTAATCTCGACCAGGGGCACGTCCTGCACCCAACTGCCGTTATTGCCGGGCGTAAGGCCGGCCTTCTCGAATTCCTCGATCAGATAGGCGACGGTCTCTTCCTCGCCTGCGGTGCCGGGTGCGCGGCCCTCGAACTCGTCGGACGATAACCGCTCGGTCACGCGCTTCATGGTGTCTTCGGAGATGGTGCCTGCGGCGACATCGGGCAGATCGAGCGCGTCGGCGCCATCTTCGATCTGGCCCAGATCCTGGCAAGCCGTGAGCAGCAGTGCCGAACAGGCGGCAAATGCAAGGCGTTTCATTGGGGTATCCTCTCTGGCGTCCTATTCTTCTGCGGGCGCTTCTAGTCGGCGGCACGGGGCAAGGGCAAGCTTGCACGCGCGCTCGTGCAGCGGCAGGGATGTGATCGATGTCAACCGACTGGACCTCCGCGCTTGCTCGCGCCCGCGAAAACGCCCCCTTTCTCGCGCGTGCGCTGGATCGACGGCCCGATCTGGCGGAGTTGCTGGCCGCAGGCGAGGGCGAGCAAGCCTTGCTCGCCGCCAAACAGGTAGAGGCAGCCGATATCCCGACGGCCCTGCGCCGCGAAAGGCTCGGCCTAGCGCTTGTGCTGGCGGTGGGCGATCTGGCGGGCGCTTTTGATCTGTACAAGGTTATGCGCGAACTATCGTTCTTTGCCGACCGTGCGCTGCATGATGCCATCGGGGCGGCTATTCTTCGGCGCGTACCGGATGCAGAGCCTGCCGGCATGATCGGCCTGGCCCTGGGCAAGCATGGCGCGGGCGAATTGAACTATTCTTCCGACATCGATCCGATCCTGCTTTACGAGCCGGAAACGCTTGCACGGCGCGAACGCGACGAACCGGGCGAGGCGGCGCAGCGC
>MDTE01117958.1_pt1 | contig 15718 bp, 23 predicted proteins | sample 811231 | NCBI WGS metagenome assembly MDTE01 (sample SAMN05326651, study PRJNA326480) | marine metagenome | isolation source: seawater | place: Indian Ocean: Red Sea | collected 2010
AACTACAAGCCAATTAACATCCAGGACCATTGGTTATTCAGGTGATTCATCTTTTGCAGAAATGCCATTACTTAATAATACAAGTGCTGGAAATCCACCTCCATATAAATCATTTGATACCAGTAATGTTCATGCTAAAATACGCATAGGCTCTGCTGACACAATGAAAAGAAATACCGTTCCAGCATTAGTTAAAAAGATTATTATTGCTGATTCAGCGGCTTCAACATTTATAGATGAAACGCCTTTAGCATTTGATGGAGATTCTGCTATAATGAAAGGAAGGCAAAATCATCTCTTTCAAAGAATAACAACACTAGATGAAAATAATGATCCAAGACTAGACGTTGTTCCATCTGTCGATTCAGGCGATGGTGGAGGTGGAGTAGGACCTATTCAAACTTGGTTTTAAAAAACAGTTTACAAATCATATAAATTATGTTATAATATACTAAAGTGAGATCTTTATAATGCGTAACTTGGTTTACCAATACTATATTCCCTACGAATCTTTTGATGCTGATATGGGCGGAGTTCAGATGCCTGAATGGGCTATGGCTGGATCTCGTTCTGCTCAGACTTATGCGAAAGTGTGTGGTGCTGAGTATGAGTTAAGTCATGACAGATACTTTGAACATATAGATCCTCGTTTAGATTCCCTTAAATTAATATACGATGAGTCATACGATCAATATGATCATATATTGAGCATTGACTTAGACATGCTTATCGCTACGAAAGAAAATATGTTTAATCTTTTAAAAGGTGATATTGCCATGGTTCATGAAAGTGGAATATTTACTGGTGGTCCTGCAGGTTGGTTAGCTAGAGTTATGAACGTCCCGTTATCTCAAAGAGGAGTTATCGCTTATGGTAAACATCTATTTGGAAAAGAGTGGATGTTTCCTAAGTCGATTTTATATCCAAACGAACAATATAGATACATGAACGGTGGTATACAGCTTTGGTCTAAAGAAGGAAGACAAAAAGCAAGAAAACATTTTACTTCTATTGATGATTACGTTCTTCATACTCGATATACAGAACAGATGTATGTTAATCTTCAACTATCTCAACCGGTTTTTAACGTAACTGAACTTGATACATACTGGAATAGAATGCCTTATCAGTGGACGGGTGGAAGGCCAGACGGAAAGATCAATCATTTTTTAGCAAGGACTAAATTCAATATGCCACAATTAGAAAAAACGGAGTTGAGTATATGGCAAGATACTTAGAAATAGCAGCAGAAAGACCAAGAGGTTTGAACTGGACTGTTATGAACTTAGCAGATAATTTCAAACCACATTCAGGAGTTTCTGATGGTGATGCTACAAACATTCCTCTGCCTTATAATGATAATGAGTTTGACGGAATATATTCAGAACACTTTATCGAACATCTTTACAAATATCAAGGAATAAACTTCTTTGTAGATTGTCTTAGAATACTTAAACCCGGTGGTACTATAAGAACAGTTTGGCCACCATACGAATTCGTAGAAAAGTTGGTAGGAGGAGAAGATCTAACTGAACAAGAACAAGCATTTGTAGAACACTACTATGATTTCTATGTAGTAAGAGAAAAGTTTTCACCACCAGGAAACAACCACAGATCTAAAAGAGAGCAATGCGCTTTAGGTTTGTTACATCAAAAAGGACAACACTTATATCTTTGGTCAAAAATAGAAATGATAATGACACTTAAGAGTTTAGGATTCTCAAGTGTGAAAGAAAAATCATATATGCAAAGTGGTGTCATGGATTTCAATAACATTGATACACCAGGAAATATACGAGCTCTTCATTCAGCGGTAGTGGAGGCTGAAAAACCGTGGTAGCAGTTGTAACAGTATATAAAGAAAATGCAGAAATATTTAACCACTACTGGATGCCATTAATATGTAAACATGGTCCTGTTAATTTTGTTGTGATTGATAACAACTCAACTCTACTTAAATGCGATTCGAATCACAAGCCATCGAACTTAAGTATATTTTATGCTAAAAAAGATCTAACTAGAAACCAAGCTCGTAAGTTAGGTGTTCAGCAGTGTACAGATAATATAATATTTTTAGCATCTATAAAAGGTCCACCAACTTATCAGACTATGACATTACTTGAAGGAATAAAAGAAAATCAAATGTTGATTCCAAGGTGGTATGACTATGATAGAGGAGTAAAAGTTCCACCTTCAAATAAGTATAATGTCAGTGTCGAAAAGAATAAGTATTTGAACTGCGAAGAAGACTCATATATAGATAAGTGGCAACCGGAAATAATAAACAAAGGAACATTATATTATGTCTAAAATAGTCATAACAGGAATCGCAGGTTTCATAGGCTTTCATACAGCATTAAGATTTGTACAACAAGGTTGGGAAGTTGCTGGATTCGATAATTTTAATGAAGTAATCTATAAGAAAGATTTAAAATGGGATAGAGCAAAATATCTTGGTGAACATAATGTAGATGTTGATTATATTGATCTTAAAAAATCTAGTGATGTAAGTAAATATATAAAAGAACATAAACCTGATCTCGTTGTTCATTTAGCAGCTCATGCTGGTGTGCGGATATCAATGAACAAGGGTCAAGAATACATTAAGAATAATATAGTAGGAACACAAAACTTAATAGATGCTCTAGAGAAGTATAAAATAGAAAATGTAATATACGCTTCGACTTCTTGTACTATGGAAGGAAATCCTTTACCTTGGTCACCAAACGAAAAACTCGGTCCACAACTTAATCCTTACGGATATAGCAAACAAACGAATGAAAATCAGTTTCAAACATCAAGTATTCCTAACGCTGTATGCTTAAGATTCTTTACGGTATACGGCCCTTGGGGAAGACCTGATATGGCTTTATTTAATTTTACTAAATCGATACTTAATGATGAACCAATAAATGTTTTTAATAACGGTGATATGAAAAGAGACTTTACTTATGTTGAAGATGTTGTTCAGGGAATAGAAATTATTTCAGAGAATATGACAAAAAGAGATACTTACTGTCTAGGCTATGGAAAACAAGTTGATCTTATGGACTTCATAAAACATATAGAAATAAATGTAGGTAAAGAAGCAGAAAAAATAATGGCACCAAGACATCCAGCTGACGCACTAGAGACCTGGTCAGATACGACAAAGCTACAAGCATTAGGTTATAATCCATCGACACCTATAAGTGAAGGCGTTAAGAAATTTGTTGAATGGTACAAGAACTATTATGTTCATAATAATGAAATGAGGAAGGCATCATGAAAAATATAATTTATCAATATTGGAAAGGTCCACTTAAGCCTGGAATAAAATTAAGCACAAAACTAATGAAAGAATATGCAGATAGAATTGGTGCTGAGTTTAGGTTTGATCACAATATTGAAATAGCAAGTAAGACGTGTGATTGTCCTATATACTATGAGCCCGCAAATCCTTTAGTTGATGATTCTTTTGATGAATATGATAATGTTCTCTTGATAGATATTGATGTCTTTCCAATTGATGGCCTATCAGAAAATATATTTGAAACGTTAAACGGTGAAGATGCTGGAATCTGTACTGAACCAAAACAACCTTACTACCGATCAATATACAACGTTGCTGGTATTACCACGCAAAACGATAATAAATGGGCTAATGTATTAAAAAATAGATGGGGAATAGAATATACGTATGATGATAAAAATAGACCGATGGTTTATAATACCGGTGTCGTAGTCATTTCTAAAAAAGGTCTACAAAAAATGAAAAAGAACTGGCCGTCTTTTCAGGAATATATTGATGAGATGAGAAAGCAAGGTCTTCCAAGATTCTATACTTTATTTCAAGATTATTTTTCAGCATACATTCATCAGGAAGGATTTGAGTTTCAAAGAATGAATAACGGATGGAACTCTTACATGCATAAAGTAGGATCACATCCAAAGGCAAAGATAGGAGACACTCGAACAGAAGAAACTAAAATGGTTCATATTATGTTTCGAACAGCAGATGACTGGCCAGAAGATGCACTATTAAGAGTAACTAACAATCCTGTTGAAGAATGGAATCTTCCTGTACATGAAGGGTGGCCTAATGATGCTGTAGTCAGTGCACCTATAGGAAATACTGGAAACAGTTTAGTAGATCAAATAAAGGCAATACAATGAGAAAAATAATATTAAGTTGTGGCTCTAACAAAGGAGGAGAGTTTGATGCATGGTTAAGTTCAAGAATATATGATCCTGAAGTTTTAATATACGCCTTTGAACCAGAACCAAGATGTTTTCCTTTTATAGAAGAAAAACAAAAACTAATGCCAAACATCACACACATTAAGAGTGCTATATCAACAATTGATGGAATAGAACAATGGAATGTTGGGAACTTAACAGTATCTGGAACATTAAGACAGGACAAGAACTGGGGTCTTACAGGTGAAAAAGTTATGATTCAGACACTTAACTTCAGTAGATGGTTAAAAGAAAATATTAAAGAAGATGATTATGTTTTCTGTACGTTAGACATTGAAGGATCTGAATATGATGTCATTAAAGACTTGTTTGCAACTGGTGCCATAGATTTAATTAATAAATTTTATGTAGAGTTTCATGACGTTAAGTTACATACTAACATGCAAGATGAAGAAAAGAAACTAAAGAACATGATAACAGAAAAGTTTGGAATGAACTGTTTCTTCAGATTTGTTGAAGGTAACTTCAGAATGTTTAAACAAGCACATCCGGATCTAGACGAAAACATGTATAACAATATTGGACCACTATGAAAAATATAATTCTTCAACACTTTGATGGAGAATTGAGAGAACTAGATAAACTCTCTATGGAAAACATTAGTGCTTATGCGAAATACATAGGAGCTGAATATGAATTAGTTGAAGGAACTCCTCTCGGCGAAGACTTGACTGGTCCTTGTCAAAAAGCATATTGTATTGATAGTCACTGGGACAAGTACGAAAATGTTTTGATGCTTGATATTGATGTCTTTATCAGAAAGAATTTGATCGAGGATATATTTAAAGTTCCCGGTCATGGCATTCATGGTGATACACAAGCTAGTTTAAAAAGAAAGCTGATCAAAAAGGGTAAGATTATGGAGCATAATCCATACTGGGCAGGATCTATATATAAATTTAGTAAAGAAGAAAGAGAACTTTTAAGATCTGCTATGCCTGAAGATCCAAGTTGGATGAAAGTTTACAGTGTTCCATATAGATTCGAAGACGAAGGAATACTTGCCGAACTTGCAGGAAAGGTTAACTTTCCATGTGTATACTTAGATTTTAAATGGAATCAATGTAGTTTCTTACCGAATCCACAAGACGCAAAGATGATTCACATAAGAACAAAAAAACCTGGAGTACTTACTGGCACCTGGGAAAGTGGCGCTAAGAGACCGAAGATTGAAAATTATTATGAATTAAAAATGGGAGGAATCATATGAACTTAATTATGCAACACTGGAATGGTGATCTTCCTAGATGGGCACAACTGGCAGAAAGAACAGTGAGAGACTATGCAAAAGATATTGGTGCTGAATATGAATTAGTTCGAGGACATCCACTTGGTGAAGCCATGGGTCCTAATCCTCAAAAGGTTTGTTATTTGTTAGAAAAATACGACAAGTATGAATACACTCTTATGATTGACATGGATATGATTGCAACTAAGCATAGAGACAATGTTTTTGATATTCCACAGATTGGTGTGATACATGAAAGAGCGATGAAAGATGATGGAACGTCAATGACACCAGGTGCTGCTCCAGAATTGTATAAGAAAGGTGAATATATTTTCTTTGGTAATTTTATTAAGTTACATAGAGATCAAAGGATAGCACTAAGAGAATATCTTGATGTTGATTTTATAGCACCAAGAACTACTAATAAGTATGCAGGTGATGAAACAGTATTACATTATTTAATTCATAAATCTGGTATTCTTAATGATAAAAGCATTGAAGAGGTATGTATGAGATGTGGTGGTACATCATATGAAGATATTCATTTTAGAAAACATAATAGGATAGATCGAAAGTTTGCAAACTTATGTTACTCTTCAAAAGAATCTGATATAGACGGATCAGATCAAGACGCTGTATTTCTACATTTTGGTCAATCTAGAAAGAATAATATTGAGAGCGCTGTAAAAGAAATATATGGAGACTTATATGCACGTATTTAAACCATCAACTGAAGGTTGGCTAGGAAAATATGAAGACAATACTTTTGAAAACTATCAACTTAAAGAATATAATAAAGCTGTAGGTTATGTTAAAAACAAAGGAATAGCAATAGACGTTGGAGCAAATCTTGGAATGATGTCATATAGAATGTGCAGAGAGTTTGAACATGTACATTCAATAGAACCTCTTTTTGCTGAATATATAAAACCAAACGTCAGAGCAGACAATATTACCGTTTATGAAGTAGCAGTTGGTGAAACAGAAAAGACAGTTTCAATGAGAGTTGGTCAGTATCATTCCGGAGGATCAAACATAGTCGAGTGGACAAGTGATATAACACAAACTTATAATCGAAATATTAAATGTGTTACTATAGATTCTTTAAACATCAAAGACGTTGACTTTATAAAGATAGACGTAGAGCACTATGAATGGTTTGCTTTACAAGGAGCAAAAGAAACAATAGAGACATATCATCCGATCATAATGATGGAAGTTAAAAAAGATAATCCCTACAGAGATCAGATCATGAAGTTTATGAAAGATCAAGGTTATGAACATGAACCTATAGGAGAAATGGATTTTGTATTTAAATGATTAGTGACTTATTAGATTACAGAGGAAACGTACAGTTTTTTGATGAGGAAAGAATACCTCCAAAAGAAGACATCATGAGTATATTAAATACTGTTCATGATAAAATGCCTCATGTAAATTATAAGTGGTTATATAGATTCAGTCTCTTAGGTCCTGATGAAGTAGAAGAAAAAAGAAAGATAGCAATATCTTCACTTTGTGGATCAAAAGAAAAAGAAGTATATTATAGAACAGCAGATATAAATCAAAATGATATTAATCATCTTTATAATATTTATGATCAATGGAGAAAATATCAAAGAGAAAAACCAAGAATTAATCTTAGTGAAGGACAGAATGAAGATCCTGACATATATACTTTTAACGATCAGGTAACGGCTCCATGGGTGATTGTGTATAGAAGGACAGGGCCTTCACGTGATGAAAAAAGATCTTACGTTCAAATAGGAAATCATAGTATGTTAACAGCCTTACTAGCTTTAGAAAAAGGATATGATGTATCTTTCTGTTCTTGTTTAATATTTAGACCAGAATTTAATTATAAGTTCTGGAATGAAAAAGATAAACGCACCCCCATCATGACTTTATCAATAGGTTGGCCATTACTTCCTAGAAGAACACAAGCTACTAACAGTAAATTATTTCCTCAATTTGGCAATGGTCCTGGAATAAAACCAGATTTAGAAAGTATAATGATATGAAAGCGTATGCTATAGTCATAAGAGATAATCCTACTTCTGAAAGAGGATATGAGAACTTGGTCAGAAGTTATATAGACTTTAATCAAGAGTTTCCTCTTAAAAGATTTGATGCTGTTACTCCTGCTACAGTAGACAATGTTTTAGATAATACAGAATTAAAATGGAACTATCCTTGGCAAGGTGAAGTTATAGACTTTGCAACCGGATTAACTAAAAAGGCTTATCAAACGAAGAATCAAAAAGCTCGAATAGCATGTGCATTGAGTCACTATCTTTTATGGGAACAATGTTTAATGTTAGATAAACCGATTCTCATACTAGAGCATGATTCTGTTTTTATAAAAAAGATTGATTTCTTACCAGAAGATACAGGGTATGACATTATAGGAATAAACAATCCACTTGGATGTACAAGAAAGTCAAAAGTATTTCATGATAAGATACTTGAAAATAATCGATTCTTTCAGCTAGCACCATACGTTGATGATGATATGAAACACCCACAAGGTCTTGCTGGAAATTCTGCATACATAGTAAAACCTGAGGGAGCACATGATCTTATAAGATTAGTCGTTAAGCATGGATTATGGCCGAATGATGCTATAATGTGTCGACAGTTAGTAGACGTAGCAGTAACAAGAAAATTTTATACAAGAGTTCAAGGACTTCCATCTACGACAACACAATGAATTATTACGAACTAGAACCAGAAGATAATACTTTCTCAAATATTGTGGTAGATCTTACGCACAAATGTCAAATGACATGTGCTAATTGTTATATTCCAAATAGAGAAATTCCAGATCTAGATGAAAAAAAGTTATATGAGTTCTTAAAAAAATTACCTTCTAGAACTTATATTAGATTGATTGGTGCAGAACCAACTATGAGGGAAGATATATTTGAGATAATATCCACGGTTAAGAAGTTAGGACATAGACCGAGTCTTACTACTAATGGATTAAAACTTGCTCAAAGAGATTATGTCAAAAAATTAAAAGAGGCCGGATTAAGACTACTATTACATAGTATGAATGGTGCAGATGATGATAAACAGTATCAAAACTTAGATAATGGAAAATGGGCTACTGTAAAAGTAAGAGCTCTTGAAAATATATTTGCAGAGAGACTTCCTGTCAATACAGGAACTATAATAGCAAAAGGAGTTAATGAAACCACATTTGCTCGGCAACCACAACTATTTGGATTAAAAGCGGCAGAAGCCGGGATAGATTTTGATAAAACACCACCTTATAATAAAATAAAACCAGTCATTAGATTAAAATCAGTTGGAGCAATAGGAAGATACATGAAAGATGTATCATATACAATGGACGAATTAATTGATATGGCAATAAGATTCTTAAACGTAAAAAGAGAAGACATACATCCAACTTCTTCTGGTTTAGTAAAAAATAAAGCAAATGAATGGGAACCTATGACTTCATACATGTTTAAATATAAAACTATTGCTGGACACATATATGTAAGACTTATTGATTGGCAAGATAATGACGAAGGAGTAATTGATCATGGCAATCCAAACAGAGGAAGACTAACTCAAGACTTTAAAGTAGCACCATTTTTTGAACATGTGAAAAGAAATGAATTCCAATATTAGTGTATGTACATATCCTATAAATGATCCTCGGTTTGGTAGAGCTCTTAATAGAATCTACTTGATGGCAGAAGAAATTGATAGCACTGACAAGTTGTATATGAACTATACTTTTGATGGACTAAAAGTAAAAGAGTGGATAGGTGTTTCTATATATGAAAATGACTTAGGTATTTGTGGCTTTTCTTCGATTAATAAAAGACCAGATATATGGGGCAACGGTGTTAGAATATTAAATAGATTCTTAAAAGCACCTCATTATAGATTTGAAAATAAAAAGAGACTTTTATCTGTTGCTACTAAGAAAATGATTAAACAACAACTTGAAGTTGCAAGAGAACTTGGTTATGATTTTGCCTTTATAAGTAGAGAGTCAAAAGGAAAAAGAAACGTATTACAGCATTATTTAAAATACTATAATGATGTAAAATGGAACTACCCGCCAGATAGATATCAGATGTTTTATATGGATCATGATGTCATGATTGATAATCCTATCTTATCTTGTTGGCAGCATGTAGCTTGGACACCACTTAAAACAGATACTAAAGATATAAATATTCCGAGCATAACAGAGGATGAGTTCATTGAGTTTAAAAAAATTAGAGATAGTAAAGATTGATCTAAATTATGATCCTATCAGATTATTAGAATATTACAATACTTTAGAGCATAAGGATATTAATGATATTAGAATAACTCATAAGCATGAATGGGTAAAAAGAAATAAGACTACCTTTGACGGAGACAAAATAGGAGATCTTAAAAAATTTGATCGTAATAGAAATAGACCTCAACACGTAAGAAGAGATTTTGTTTCTGAATGTAACAAAGATGAAACAGTAATAAAAGATATATGCGAACAAATAAGAGAAAAGATAAGCAATGTTGAGTTTGGAACTATAACGTTTTTTCTACAAAAAGCTGGAGAAGATATTCCACTTCATGGAGACTGGCCTTACAGAAAAAATAGTCTATTGATAGTTCCTATATTTACTCCACCTTTTAAATTAACAAATGCAATTACTTATTATAAAGATGGTGGTGAGTACATAATCGATCAACCAGCAGTTATGGATGTTATGTCAACACATGGTGTAAAGAATATAGATAAAGATAGATTAATGTTACACATTGAAATACCTAACTTAACTATAGAGGAAGTAAATGATAGAATTGGGATATAGTCAATTCTTAGGAATGGACTCCAAAGAATTATTGCTTGGTAATGGATTAGTGATAGTTCGTAGAGCGGATATAGATTTAGAAGCTTTTGAAAGAATAGCTGAAGGTCTTGGAAAGAATCTAAAGACTACAAAACACGTATTAAATGAAAAGAGAACTGTGCAGGAGTTAAGTAACAATGGTTTATTTGGCGATGGGGATGTGGAGTGGCACCACGATTGGAGCTATGGCAGAGGCAATTACTTTGGAACCATTTTATATAATGTTAAGAATGCTCATTTATCTCCAACTTGGTTTTGTGATATGAGTAAAGCACCACATGAATTAAAGCAACAGTACGTTGGTGCTATGGGAAACTATTATCCTCCAATACATTTACAAGATGACTGTTTCACAGAAAAGCAATTAAAATTATTAAAGAAACAAAAGGTTTCTAGAAACTTTATAATCAACCATCATGTCACTGATGAAGAGATATTATATTGTAGTATCGGAACTATTGATTCTTCTCATGATTGGAATCTAAAACCACTTAGAGATTGGACAGAAGAAAACTCTTACATGCATGAATGGGAAGATGGTGACTTATTAATATGGGATAATCTCAAGATGAATCACAAGAGAGTATCATTTGAAGGAGAAAGATTATTATGGCGAACTCAATTCATGATATAACATTAGTAGTCGCACTTCGTATAGATTCTAAATTTAGAGAAAACAACTACGACTTTCATAAAAAGTACTGGGGAAATATGGATGTGAAAGTCATCTATGTTCTTGACGAAGGTGATGGAATATTTCATAGGACTAAGATGTTTAATGATGGACTTAGACACGTTCATACTAAGTACGCTGCTATTACAGATGTAGATTGTATTTTTGATCTATACTTATTACAAAAATCTATAGAAGAAGCTGATGAAAAAACTTTTGTTATACCATTTAATAACGTAAAACACAGAAACATTGAAGGAGAAGTTCTATTTGAATGGGCAAATGCACCAACAATGAATAAAGAAACATTAGACAGATATTTTTATACTGGAAAGTTTAATACAATAATTGATTATGATAATATGGAACTTCCTTCTTTTGAAGCTTCTTGTGGTCTTTGTGGTGTATTTCAAATGGACATGTATAAATCATGTGGATTTGAAAACGAAAACTGTGTAGACTATGCATTTGAAGATATAGAAAGAATAGTTCGTATGAGGAAACTTGGTATGAACGTAAAATGGTTAGAAGGAACTGGCTATCATTTATTTCATCCAAACGATTCAAGAAAGAAAAACAAACTGTTTAGAAATAACTTCTTTGAATACTTAAAAATATGTGACATGGAAAAAGAAGAAATTCAAGAATACGTTAACTCATGGAAACGAGATTCTAAACCTCCATCATTAAAAATAATTTAAATGTATTTTGAAGCAGCTGAAATAAGTTTAACAGACTACTGTAACAGAGCTTGTAGCTTTTGTCCACAAGTAATGCCTGAGTTTCATGATCTTTATAAAAACAAAATGATGGAGTTTAGTACATTAGAAAATATAAAAAGAGATTTTGAAAAGTTTGACAAAAGGCCATTGATAATACTTGCTGGATTTGGAGAGCCTCTTCTCTATAAAAGAATTGACGATGTATTAGATCTTTTTTCAGAATATGAAATATTGATGTTTACGAACATGGACAATAAGAAGAAGATTCCAGATCGAGAAAACGTCATGATCATTGGAAACATATATGATCAAGAAAATGAAACAGAATATATGAGCATACTAAATAATTTAAAACATAGTAGGTTTAGTTATATAAAACACTACGAAGCAGAAAAAGATCGATATCAAAACAGGGCTGGACTATTTCCAGAATATGGAAAAGACTGGTGGAAAGAACAGCCATGCAGACTTCCTACAAATAATCTTTATATAGATCATTTAGGAAATGTATTACTTTGCTGTAATGATTGGTTTAGAGATAATATATTTGGAAATGTTAATCAAAAATCTTTATTTGAAATAATAGATAAAGAATATCTGGCAACTGCTAAAAAAATAAATGCTAACAGACAGAATAACGAATTTTGTAAAGATTGTACATACAAATCTGGAAAAAGTCATAAAGTGTATGCTGAAGAGAATATAAATAAGGTTAGTAAAGGAATAGTTTAATGAAAAAACAAATTTACTCTCTAAAATTTAAAAGTGCACAACCAAATCTTAGTACAGCAATGTCTTCATTTGGTAGTTTATATCCAGGGTGGGGTGCAGTTATAGGTAAGCATTATGCCCTCGGCGGCGTTGTAGATGATTCCCTATCACTATCTGAGGACGGTTTAGTTTTAGCGTCAACTAAAAGAATGACTGATTCTTGTTATAATGAACTTCGTGTACTATTTACTGATGATTCTTTATATTCAATAGCTGTTAACTCAGGATTATTTGATAGTATTTCATATCCTTCTTTTGTAGACATTTAAATTATGGTTTTATATTATGACACATTTAGTATTTTTTGGTGATAGTTACGCTGCTGGTCATGAACTTTATCCGGACAACGTAGGAACTTGGCCTTCAGGAGTGGGAGAGAAACCTGGATGCCAATTATGTTTTCCAAGAATAATTGGTAAAGACTATGAAAAAACTACTAATCTATCAAAAGGTGGAGCATCTATTGGTTCTTATGTAGAACAACTCAGAGAGTTCGATAAGATCTATAAAAAAGACGAAGACTTTCTTTTAGTAGTAGAACTGACACAACACTTAAGACATTATTGGTATGATGAAAAATTAGGCTGGATTAGTTTATATCCCGGAGTATCAAAGTTCGAACCACACTATAAAGAAGCGCAGGAAAAATGGGAGAAAGAGTACTTTAGCCCTATGCACTGCAAGATAGAATGGTACAAGACAATAAGTATGATTCAAGGATATTGTAAAGATAAAGATAACATTAAAGATGTATACATTGAATCTTGTGACGTAAGTCCACACGTTCCAGAATTTGAACATTTAATAGATCGAACTAGATTATGGACAAAACCAGTTTATAAAGAATGCTTTTTTGTAGAAGCTCAATTACCTCTAGAGGAACTTATGAAAACTACACGTGATTATAGTTCTATGCACTTCTCAACATTTACTAAAACAGATAACTTTCAAAAGTATTATGATGGACATATGATGCATCCTAATGCTGAAGGTCATATAGTCCTTGCGAAAGCTTTTAAAGAGATTATAGATAAATTATGTATACAATAATAGAAGAAAATATAAACGTTAAACTTATACTTGAAGAAATTATGACTCAAGATCTTTTAGATTATGATACTTCAGTTGATTTACAAAAGTGGGATAAAAATATTTATGAGTTTGAATACGTTAACTCACTTATCAATCGCTTTAAAATGTATCATACTAGATTAATGAGACTGCAACCTAGAGAATGTTATTCATATCATACAGATATTGCACCAAGGATTCATTTTCCTATTATAACAAATAACGAGTGCTTCTTTGTTTTAGAAAATACAACTTTTAATATGCCGAAAGGAAAGGGTTATTGGGTTGATACCAGAAAAAATCATACAGCTTTTAATGGAAATAAAAGCCAGACTAATTTTATTAGATGGCATATAGTAGGGAATACAGATGAGATATTTTAACGTTAACATAGAAATAAAAGAAGAAGATAAAGAATGGGCCATAGGAATTGGAGATAACATAACAACTCCTGCATGGTCATTAAGACCATATCTTTTAACTGCAGAAGATATGGAAAGAATAAAATACATCACAGATCAATTTCCTGTAAAACCGGAATATGCAGCCATTTTGATGACTCCTGCAAATACTATATGTAAAACACACATTGATAGTATTGCAAGAGATGCTTGGAATGACGGCTTAGTTCCACAACAATGGAAAGACACTGTTAGAAAAGATAACATAGGACAAAGAATCAGTGCTATTAATATTCCTTTAAGAGTACATCCAACCAGTATGATGCAGTGGATGCCTTTAAACGAATGCAACCAGTCAGAAGATGATGAGATACTAGAAGAAACAGATCTGCAATCGGCAAAGTGTTGGATAGTATGTGAACCTCATCGAATCAATAATCTTCATAGTCCTTATAATAGGGTTATACTAAGTCTTTCTTACACTCAGAAGCTAGATCAACTTCATGCTATTTACAACACACCATTTCAATATCCATGAATAAGAGTTATTACGTACTAGAACCTTTTCTAACTGAAGAAGAAAGAACAGGTTTATTAAAACACTTAAAAGAAACTGAGTGGCACAGACATAAAAGTTCAAAGACTGGAGAACTCTCTCCTTTACATCTAAGAAGGGCAAAGTTCAGAAACTTCGAAAAAGCATGGGTTATGAAAATGGAACCTAATTCTAGACAAGAGATGCACACTGACGAAAAAGGAATAGATCGAGAAACTTTGATAATATATCCTTTGACAGATAATTATGCACCGATAGTTACTGAAGACGGATCAACAGATCAACCAGCGATAGTTAATACACAACAACCGCATGCCGTTTATAATAATAATAACGTTAGATTAAATTTGCAAATACCTTTATCGTGTGCATTTGAAGACTTATTTGATTACGTCTGGGGTGTATCGAATCATAAAGTATGGAATCAAATAAGAGAATTATGTACGCAATTGAATTAAATAATTTACATTTTTCAAAAGAATGGAAAGTTGATTTTTGGAGTAGATTCAGTATATTATATCCAGACTGGACAAAAGGCACAGGATTTAGAACTAAAAATATTGATTTGACAGATAAAGAAATTATAAGTGCTGGTCCAATATCACAATATTTAAAAAATAAAATCATGGTAGTACTAATCCATGCTATAGATCACGCACCAATTCATGCTGACGGTGTCGGATCGGACGTAGCAATTCAGATTCCCTTTATAGGTTGTAATGATCAAACACAAACTAATTTTTATGAATATGAAGATGGTAAAGATCTTGAAATGGTATTTCATCCAAAAATAGGTGCTAGAGAAATATTGCATAAAGAAAAACTAAAGAGAGTTCAAACATATTCTATGTTGGATAAACCAGTTTTATTTAGAAGTGGATGGGCACATGATGTTACAAGTACCTATCAAGAAAAAAGAATAATATATAGTTGGAGATTCAAAGAAAAATATTCTTGGGAAGAAGCAAAAGAGATATGCGAAAAATATTATGATTGAAAAATTTATTCCAAAATTTTTAAGTTGCCTATATGACGAAAGAATTAAAGATGTTATTCCTGGCCAAGAACTTATTGATATGTTTCATTCTAATCAAATCAATAGTATATATGAAATTCTAAAAGCGGCAGATACATTAAGACTTCAAGGTATGCCTACAAAAACTTTATACATTGGATCTTGGATGGGATTTAA
>MDTE01187389.1_pt1 | contig 15715 bp, 16 predicted proteins | sample 811231 | NCBI WGS metagenome assembly MDTE01 (sample SAMN05326651, study PRJNA326480) | marine metagenome | isolation source: seawater | place: Indian Ocean: Red Sea | collected 2010
CAAAACTCAAGAGATCGTGCTCATAGACAAAAATACCATGACTTCTTAGCAGATCACGCTGGTCTTCCAGCAAGTAAGCAAAGTCTTAAGCCAACGGCTTGGATAATAACTATTGCTTGGTTGTTCTTCGGAATAGGACCGGGAGCTGTTATAGGTAATGATATCTTTGGTTCACCAAATGATATCAGTACATGGACTTTTGGTATACCGTCAATTTGGGCTTGGCAAATATTATTCTGGATATTAGGTACTGGAATGATGTGGTTCTTGGCATATAAGATGGAAATGTCAACGCTGCCTAGAAGATCAGTGAGCGCTCTAGTGGATGATATAGGAGACTCAGCAAGAGCATAAATTATAAATTCTTAACTGAATTCAAGAAGGGCGAGAATTCTCGCCCTTCTTTTTTTTTGACATAGATTAAATATAAAAATATAAATTTTCATATGCGAGATATAAAAATATCACCATCAATTTTATCGGCAGATTTTAGTAAATTGGGTAGTGAAATAAAAAATTTAGAGAATGCCGGAGCCGATTTAATACACATTGATGTGATGGATGGTCATTTTGTTCCTAATATTACAATTGGGCCAGAAGTCATTAATAAACTAAGAAAATACACATCATTGCCTTTTGATGTTCATTTAATGATTGCACCGGTTGATAATTTTATTAAACAGTTTGCTGAAGCAGGTGCAAACATTATTACTATTCACCCTGAGGCAACAAAAGATTTATTAGCCTCGGTAAATAAAATAAAATCTTACAATAAAAAAGCTGGGGTGTCTCTTAATCCAAAAACACCTATAGATGCAGTTCTACCATTTCTAAGCGAGATAGATTTAGTTTTAATTATGAGCGTGAATCCAGGTTTTGGAGGCCAAAAGTTTATTAAGAATACATTAGAAAAAGTAAAAGAATTAAGAAAAATAATTGATACAAAAAAATTTAACACACAAATTGAAATTGATGGAGGAATAAATTTTGAAAATGCAAAAATGGCAAAAGAAGCTGGAGTAGAAATACTAGTATCTGGTACAACAATTTTTAAGGAAAATAAGGGGAACTTAAAAAAAAATATTGAATTATTAAGAGCGGGATAGAAAATGCAAAAGTTAAAAAGTATCAAACTATACTTTTTTTCTATTCTTAAGTTATCTTTTTTAAGTTTTAGAAATTACTATTACAGAAGTAATCATTATAATAAAAAATTGGTTACTTTTATTCCTGATAGAATTTTTTATAATCCAAGCACGCATTTAAGTGCTTCTCTAACAACACTTAATAGTGATTTTTATAAAATAACCAGCACGACTCCTGAACTGCTGTGGCAAACTAATATTAAAGATAAACAAAAGTTTGAGAACCTTCATAGCTTTTTGTGGCTTACAAAAATCGACAGAAAAAATAGTAAAATTTTTACAAAAAAAATTATTAATAGCTGGATTGAAAATTTTTACAATTACGAACAGAATACTTGGGAAATGGAAATTACTGCAAAAAGAATTATAGCTTGGTCGTCCAATACGGACATTACTTTGGAAGATTCGGATAAAATATATAAAAAAAGATTTTTTTTAAGTTTAATTAAACAATCAAATTTTCTTTTAAAGAATATAAATAACTTATTTTATACACCCAGTAAAATTATTTGTTGTGCGGCAATAATATTGTCTGGAATAATATTTAAGGAGAATGATTTAAATTTTAAAATTGGAGTAAAAGAATTAGAAAAAATTATAAAAAATTATTTTGATGAGAATGGATTCCCAAAATCAAGAAATCCTGAGGAAGTTTTTATAAGTATAAAATATCTGATTTTAATTAGAGAATGGTTTAAAGAAGCACAAAAACCTATACCTGATTTTTTAAATGAAATAATTCAAAAATGCGGAAGTTGTTATTCAATACTATCTTGCAGTAATAAACAGTTTCCATTATTCAACGGCGCTACAGAAATTAATCATAAAGACTATGATATTTTTTTGAAAAATTTAAAGTATAAATTTAATAATAAAAATCATGAAGTTGCAGACTTAGTAAAAATAAAAAAGAAGAAGTTTGAATTTTTTATTGACTGTGGAAATCCTCCACCTAACAACTATGCAAAATACTACCAGGCAGGATGTTTAGCTTTTGAACTTATTTCAAATAAGCAAAAAGTCATATGTAATTCAGGTTATGGAAAATATGTTTCGGATAAACTTAAATCAATCAGTCGATCAACAGCAGCACATTCAACTTTATATATAAATGATACTTCATCATGCGTTTTTCAAAAAAATAAATTTATAAATAAATTTTATGGAAATTCTCTAATTCAAAAGCATAAAGTTATAAGCAAAAATTACACGGAAGATAAAGATTCTTATTCCATTACGGCATCACATAATGGTTACGAAAAAAAATTTGGTTATATTTACAAAAGATCAATTAAAATATTGAAAAATGAAGATAAAATTTACGGTGAAGATGAATTAAAAAAGATTAAAAACTATTCTAATCCTTTGATATATTTTGTTAGATTTCATATCTATCCAAATACTAAAGTTGTTAAAACAAAAGCTGGGAGCTCAATATTAATTAGTTTAAGTAATGGAGAAGGTTGGCTATTACAAAGCAAAACTAACGATTTTGAAATAGAAAAAAATATTTTCCTTGGCAATAAAAATAAAATCGTAAATAATGAGTCGGTTTCCATTTCTGGAAATATTACTAAAGATATCATTTCAATAAAATGGGTAATCGAAAGAGTAAGTTGATATATGAATTTAAAAAAAATAAAAAGAGCCATAGTTTCTGTTTCTAATAAATCAAACTTAAAAAAGTTATTACCAGCCCTAAAAAAATTTAATATTAAAATTATAAGCTCGGGAGCGACTTTTAAAAAAATTAGGAGTCTAAAATATGATTGTATTGATGTATCAAGTTATACCGGATTTGATGAAATGCTTGATGGCAGAGTAAAAACATTACATCCAAAAATACATGCTGGCATCCTTAGCATTAGAAAAAATAAAAAACATAAAAAAGATTTAATTAAATTAAAAATACCCAACATAGATTTAGTAATAGTTGATCTTTATCCATTTGAAGAAAAATTAAGTGAGAAATTAAACTTCCAAAAATTATTGGAGCATATAGATATTGGGGGCTCTACTTTAATAAGAGCTGCTGCAAAAAATTTTAATGATGTGACTATAATTTCTAATATAGCTGATTATAATATGCTTGTTAAAGAACTTAAAAATAATAGAGGTTCAACATCAATTAAATTTAGAGAACTAATGTCTGCGAAAGCCTTTAACCTTACTGCATATTATGATTCTGTAATATCAAATTGGATAAACAGTAGAATAAATATAAAGTTTCCTGAAAAAAAAACTGTACACGGTAAACTAATAGAAAATCTTCGTTATGGAGAAAACCCGCATCAAAAAGGTAGTTTATATAGTTCATCAGGTAATTTATCAGGTTTAAAAAAACTTCATGGTAAAAGCCTTAGCTACAACAACTACAATGATATTCATTCTGCATTGTCTATTACAGAATCGCTTAAAAAAAATAAGGGTGTTATTATAATAAAACATGCTAATCCTTGCGGGGTTTCTGAAGAAAATAATCAAATTAAATCTTTTAAAAATGCGCTAAACTGTGACCCAGTAAGTGCTTTTGGTGGGGTTGTAGCAATTAACTCTATTGTTTCAAAGCAATTAGCTATTGAATTGAATAAAGTTTTTTTTGAAATAATTTTATCTAAAGGTTTTAAACCAGATGCTTTAAAAATTTTAAAAAAAAGAAAAAATATAAGATTAATTGATTTTAGCAAATTTGATTTTGCTTGTAATGAGCAACTTCTTTTTTTAGGAAACTCATTCTTAGTTCAAGATGCTAACAATACATTTATAAATAAGAAAATAAAAATAGTTACAACAAAAAAACCAACATTAAATCAACTAAAAAATCTTAAGTTTGCATTTAACATTTGTAAATTTGTAAAATCAAATGCAATAGTCTTAGCAAATAATAAATCTACTATAGGAATCGGATCGGGACAGCCAAGTAGATTAGATAGTTGTAAAATTGCTTCCCAAAAAGCCTTAAAATATATGCCTGAAAAAATAATCAATTCAGTTGCTGCTTCAGATGCTTTTTTTCCATTCCCGGATGGAATTTACGAATTAGCAAGAGTTGGTGTTAAAGCCATTATCCAGCCAGGCGGATCAATAAATGATAAAAAAGTTGTTCAGGCTGCCGATAAATCTGGGTTGGTTATGGCTTTTACTGGAACAAGGCACTTTAGGCACTAAAATTAATCTTATCTATTTTAGCTGCTAAAATAAAATCACTTTCATGTAATCCCTTTATTGCATGGGTAAAAATTTTTATTTTTGCATAGCCCCAACCAAACCAAATATCTGGATGATGACCTTCTGTTTCCGCAATATCACCTACTTTATTTACAAAATTTTGACTTTCTAAGAAATTTTTAAATTTAAATTCTTTTATTAAATAATAAATTTCAGACTCGTCTGCTTTTACTGCCCAACCATCTACCATTTTAAGATATTTATGAATTTCGGTTATCTTAAATCCCGGAATTCCTCCTTTACAAGGTATGCATTTTTTTTCTGAAAGATCTGCCATTAATTAATAATTCTTTCTGCTTTTTTTTCTACTATCTAATTTTCTTCTTATAAAAAAGTAAATTTTTTCTATAATATTAAAATTCACTTTTTTAATCTTTTTTTGTGTCTTGTAATCTGGGTTAATATACTTCAGTTCTTTTACTGTCTTTTGCCTAATATCAGAACATAAGAACTGTTTATGTGTTTTAAAACTATCATAAGAAATTGTATAAGCATTATCAAATTTTTTTATTTGTGCTTCCCACACTTTATGTCCAAATAGGGGTGCTGGGACAATATGCTCTAAATCTGGATAAAATTTTCTGTAATTATTTATCATTTCTTCCCATCCAAGATAATAATTAAGTTTTTTAGCTTTTTGATAAGAAGCCATGATTTCTTCATGATCTCTATAAAGATAAAGATATAAAGTATTTTTTTTTTTTAAATCTATCCTTCTAAACCAAAATTCATTAGTATTAATAAAAAAATTATTATGTTTTTTTACAAAATTTTTTAAATATACAAAATGTTGATTAATAAAAAATTCTTCTGGAAAAAATTTATTCGAATACTCTAGTTCTTTAGAAAAAACATTGCTTACAAAAGTTGATCCTGATCTTGGCTGAGAGAACAAAATTACGTTTTCAAATTTCTTATCAAAAAAAATTTTTTTAATTTCTTCCCAAGTATGAAAATTTAATTTTAATTTTTCCTTAATGTTCATTGTTTTTGGAGTCTTGGAGCGGGAGAAGGGAATTGAACCCTCGGCCTAAACGTTGGCAACGTTTCGCTCTACCACTGAGCTACTCCCGCTTATTTGAAAAACATTATATTATAATAATATTAATCTGCAACATAAACTGATATTCCTCTTTTATTAAGATCAATATCAAATTTTTTATGAAGAGGGGGAAATGCTCTTTGCTGGCAATCCATACGATCGCAAGTTCTACAATTTACACCTATTGGAGTTTCAGTTTTCTTATCATTTAAATTTAAGGAATCTGCATAAACGAAATCTTTTGCATATTTGACTTGGCATCCCAAACCTATCGATAACAAGGTTTTTTCCATACCATGTTTTCCTATCCCTTTTTCTACAGTTCTAGCAATGCAAACATATTTGTCCCCGTTAGACATTTTTGAAACAGCTGCATTTATTTTTCCAGGCATTGTAAAAGCTTTATAAATGTTCCATCTAGGACATGCCCCACCATATCTTGGTATTTCTATACCCGATAAGGAAAATCGTTTTGAAATATTTCCAGCCACATCGGCCCTTAACATATGAAAAGGAATACCTTTCATTTTTGGATTTTGTAAACATGTGAGTCTATGCGCAACCTGTTCAAATGAAACTGCAAAAGTATTTTGTAGAAGTTCAACATCATATCTTTGTTTAATACATTCATCATAAAAAGGTTTATATGGCATAATTATTGCAGCACCAGCATAGTTAAGCAGGGCAACTTTTGAGAGTTTTTTTGACTCTTCGCTGGGAAAAGAAAAAGCATCTAAATATTCATCTATAATATTAGAAGCTTCTAATTGAGCCAAATGTGCTCCTGCATATAATTTTTTAGTTTCAAGATTTAAGTAATCAGATACAAGAAAAATTTTTTTAATTTCATCATATTGTTTTGTGAATGGTTTTTCTTCATCTGGCACAACATCCTTTACTTCTATTTTATGTTTATTTAGCAAATATTCACATATAGACGAATATCCAACTCGATTATTAGTTTGAATTTTATTGAATAAGTTGCTTGCAAACTCCTCTAGTTTTGGAAAATAGTTTTCATTTTCTTGTATAAAATCAGCAACCACCTCTCCTGGGAATGAATTTTTGCGATTATCAATAAATTTACTTGATATATCTTCTACCTTGCTAACTATATCTTGATTTTTTTTTTTATAATTATCACCAAGTTTTACTAATGCTTTTGCAATTGAAGGATTAGTATTAACTAATTCTTTAACATCAAAGTTTGTTATATCTAAATTTTCAAATAAATTGTCACCGAGTAAATCCATCAAATTTTGATATAAATTTGTATCTGTTTTTTTAGATATATCTGATACATCAACGTTTAGTTCATTTGCCATTTTTAGCAGTAAATCTAAATCTATTTTGCGCTTACCGTTTTCCATCAAATTAAGATAGGTGGGGGATATGGATAGTTTTTTTGATAAATCGGCTTGAGTAATCCCAAGTTTTTTTCTTTTATTCTTGATTTTGTGGCCTATTTGCTGATCTATTTGATTCATATTTACAACATTTACATTTATTACATTATTTATTTACAAATATTTACAAGCAAAATCAATAAAAATATTGAATTTTTAATAATTTGTAAATATAGTAAATTTTATGAACGACTTATTAGATCCAAAAAACCAAACAATTAATCAATCTTCTGACAAGGGGTTATTTGTTAACGATGATGATCAGGATTGGGGCAGCGCGGGTATGAATAACGTTCAAGAAGATTCCGAATAAAATCTAAAAATTTATTTAAAACTAACTGATATGAATTCAAAAATTAAATCTGGAAATGTATCTTTTGACCTAAAAAGATTTTCTGGAATTAAAAGAGATTATACTAAAGAAGAAGTAGAAAAACTTAAAGGAACATTTAACATTGAATATACTCTTTGCAAATCACAATCAGAAAAACTTTGGAAACTATTAAATACTGAGCCTTATGTTAATACTTTAGGTTCACTATCGGGTAATCAAGCTGTTCAACATGCTAAAGCAGGTTTAAAAGCAATTTATTTAAGTGGATGGCAAGTTGCAGCTGACGCAAACAGTGCAGGTGAAATGTATCCAGATCAAAGCTTGTACCCATATGATAGTGCGCCAAAATTAGTTGAAGCAATGAATAATGCTTTGATTAGAGCAGATCAGATACAGCACATGGAAACAATAGACAAAAAAATTGATATTAAAGATCAAATTGATTACAAAATGCCGATCATTGCTGATGGTGAAGCTGGATTTGGTGGTCCCTTAAATGTTTTTGAATTAACAAAAAAATTTATAAAAGCAGGTGCTGCTGGAGTGCATTTTGAAGATCAATTAGCTTCTGAAAAAAAATGTGGTCACATGGGAGGAAAGGTGCTTGTACCAACTCAAACAATGATAAGAAACCTTAAAGCAGCAAGATTGGCTGCAGATGTCATGGGTGTGCCTTTAATTATTTTAGCTAGAACTGATGCAAACGCTGCAAAATTAATCACAAATGATTGTGATGAAAACGATAAACCATTTTTGACAGGAAAAAGATCACCAGAAGGGTTTTATTATGTTAAGGATGGCCTTGACCAAGCAATTTCTAGAGGTTTAGCTTATGCTCCTTATAGTGATTTGATTTGGTGCGAAACAGCAAAACCTAATTTAGAAGAAGCAAGAAATTTTGCGACTGCAATTCATAATCAATTCCCAGGAAAGCTCTTGGCTTACAACTGTTCGCCATCTTTTAATTGGAAAAAAAACTTATCAGACAAGGAGATAGACATTTTCCAAAAAGAAATTGGGAATATGGGATATAAATTCCAATTTATAACCTTAGCAGGTTTCCATGCCCAGAATTATGCAATTTTTGATTTGGCAAAAAAATATAAGCAATATGGAATGGCTGCTTATTCTAGACTGCAACAAAAAGAATTTGACAGTGAAAAAGAAGGCTACACAGCTACAAAACATCAAAGAGAAGTTGGAACTTCATATTTTGATGCTGTGTCAGATGCTATTTCATCTGGTAAAAGTTCTACTACTGCCATGAAAGATTCCACAGAATCCGATCAGTTTTAATATTTTTATTAAAATTTAAATCCTTTATCATTAATATTAGTGGTAAAAGATACTAAACTGATTTGAAAAATGAATTCTAATATTTTAGTAAAAGTAAATAATTTTATTAAAAATAGGATAATTGAACTATTTGGAACTATCCTCATAATTTTTAGTTTTTTTCTAATAGCATCAATTATTACTTATTCACCAAGCGATCCTAATTTTATATATAATCCAGAAAATACTGATATTAAAAATATTGGTGGATTTTATGGAAGCGTCGTATCAGATTTTTTGTTGCAATCTATAGGATTGGTTTCTATTTTACTTTCCTTAAATTTTTTATTTTGGGGAATAAAAATTATAACAAAAAAAAAATTAAGTAATATTATAACAAAATTTTTTTATATATTTTGCTTCATAATATTTGGAACAACTTTTTTAAATATATCTTATGATTATTCTTATTGGTTAATTGATAATGGAAATGGTGGTTTTGTTGGAAGAAATATTAAAGAAAATATTTATTATTTTACCCCATTAGTTGAAAATACTTATATTGTCTATGCTCTTATCCTATTAACAATTATTTTTTTCATATTAAGTTTAGGAATCAAGTATGATGAAATAGGTAAAATTATTACCTTTCCATTTAAATTGATTAAAAAAATATTTAATTTATTCAAAAATGAGGAAAAAAAACCTACTGCTAATTTAGATACTTTAAATATTCATCACGAATCTCAGAGTACCGAACAAAACTTTTCTAAAGAAAAACAACCATTCTTACCTTTTTCAAATAAAAAAGAAGCGAAAGTTACTAAAAATATATTTAAATTACCTACAATAAATTTTTTAGAAAAAAATCCTGATACCAAAAATAAAAAAAATATTGACGATGCTGAACTTAAAAAAAATTCAGAATTTTTAGAAAAAATTTTATTAGACTTTGGTGTTGATGGAAAAATTAAAAGAATAAGTTATGGCCCTGTGGTAACTCTTTATGAATTTGAGCCAGCTTCGGGAATAAAAGTATCAAAAATAGTGGCCCTAGCAGATGATATTGCTCGAAATACAAGTTCAGTTTCTGCACGAGTTTCAACCATACCTGGAAAAAACACAATTGGTATAGAAATTCCTAACTCTAAAAGGGAAGATGTATTTTTAAGTGAAATTATATCGGATGATAAGTTTTTTAAAAAAGAAATTAAACTTCCAATAGCTTTAGGGAAAAATATTTCTGGTATTCCAATAATTAGCGATCTGTCTTCTATGCCACACTTACTAATAGCGGGCACTACTGGTTCAGGAAAGTCTGTTTGTATCAATACTATAATTTTGTCATTACTTTATAAATACAATCACGAAAAATGTAATTTGATTTTGATTGATCCAAAAATGTTGGAATTATCTACTTATGAAGGCATTCCTCATTTACTTTGTCCGGTAATTACTGAACCAAAAAAAGCAACTGCAGCATTAGGTTGGGCAGTAAAAGAAATGGAAAGTAGATACAAACTTATGACTAGTGTTGGTGTTAAAAATATAGATGGATATAATTCTAAACATAAAAAGCATATGCCTTATATAGTAGTAATAGTCGATGAAATGTCTGATTTAATGTTGATAGCAGGCAAAGAAATAGAAAACTATATTCAAAGGTTGTCGCAAATGGCGAGGGCTGCAGGAATTCACATTATTATGGCTACACAAAGACCGAGTGTAGATGTAATTACTGGAACAATTAAAGCAAATTTTCCAACAAGAATTTCTTTCCAAGTAAGTTCAAAAATAGATAGTAGGACAATACTTGGTGAGCAAGGAGCTGAACAATTGCTTGGAAAAGGAGACATGTTATTCATGTCTTCAGCTAACAAAATAGTAAGAATTCATGCTCCTTATGTTTCAGAATCAGAAATAGAAAAAGTAAATAGTTTTTTAAGATCTCAAGGAAAGCCTTATTACATTGATGAAATTACAGCAATAAAAGATAGTGACTCGGTTTCTGATAAAAATAACGAAGATATAAAAGATGATCTTTATTATAAAGCTGTAGATATAATAAAAAGTGAAAGAAAAGCATCTACAAGTTTTCTACAAAGAAAATTGCAAATTGGTTACAATAGGGCAGCAAGAATTATGGAAATTATGGAAAAAGAAGGTATTGTAAGTCAAGCGAACCACGTAGGTAAAAGAGAAATATTGTAGGTTTGACTTGATTAATAAATCACTTTGTCATCTACTTTTCGTCTTTATCATTTATTTGTTAACTGCTAGCAATGTTTTTGCTGATATACAAAAAAATATAATTAATAAATTAAATTTAACTGAAACTTTATCTTTTGATTTTAATCAAAAAATTTCAGGTAAAGAAGAAATAGGAAAATGTTTTATTAAATATCCCCTATTAATGAGGTGTAATTATCAAAATTCTAAAAAAAAAATTATTATTTCCAATGGAAAAACCGTAGCTATTATTAAAAAAAAATATAAGAAAATTTATTACTATCCAATAAAAACAACTCCTCTTTTTTTTATTTTGAAAAAAGAAAAGATTATTAATCTAATAAGCTCAACTAAACCCAGCTTGAAGGATTCAAATTTTATTGTGTTTGAATTTATAGATAAAAAGACAAATAAAATTAAGATTTTTTTTGATAAGGATTCTCTAGTATTTAGGGGCTGGGAAACAAAAGATGCTTATTCTAATAAAGTAAACTTCATTATGAATAATTTAGTAATTAATAATCAAATTGTAGATAATTTTTTTAAAATTCCTAGCAAAGAGGATCTGTAAATTGGGAATTATTTTGGCACTAAATCAAAAGCCACAACTTGTCTTTCCTCGTTTGAATTAAATGGTATTGTACGATGAAAAAGTGATGAAGGGAATAAGGCAATATCAAACGCTTTTGGAGAATAAACAAAACTAGGTAAATTTATAAATTTAGGATAATCTTCACCACAAAGTGAAAATTCTATTGATCCTTCATTATTTTCTAAAGTTTTAGGAATGGTAAGGTAAAACACGCCACTTAACCACCCTGAAGGATGTATATGAGACTCTTGATGACCTTGTTTCAATAATTTCACATACCATCCTCTATGTTTAATTTCTTTTGGCCATTTTTTTATAAAAAAATCATCTTTATTTTTATAAATTTCTCTATAATTAATTATTTGTTTATCAATTATTTTTTTTAATTCTATAATTTCACCTTCCGTACTATCAAATAAATTACTTAATGTTTGATATCCACCTTTTGTTGCATAGGAAGCAGGTTGCCAAACTGAGTGAATATTACTTAATTTTTTTAATAATTTTTTCAAAAATTCATTATTTGAATTAATTTCATTTCTAATATTTTTTATAAAAATAAAACTTAAAGGATCTTTACAAAAAGGAAAAATATTTTTAATACTTTCTTTGCTTGATACGTAAGCTGCCATAGTTGCAACTCTTCTATTTAATGAATCTTCTTTAGACAATTTTTCTAACATTTTTTGATAATTGTCCAAATTTCTTGAAAAGTATATACATTCTAAAACATCTGCTCTGGAACTAGTAGATTTAATTTTTTCAAAAGATTTTATTGCCTCATTAAATCTGCCTAACTCTCTTAAAATTTTTCCTAGATTATTATGCGCAACTATGTAATCAGGATTTATTTTTATTGCTTTTTCATAATTACTTATTGCTTTTTTGTGATCTTTTATTTTTTTAAATGAATTTCCAAGATTATTGTATGCACCGGCATAATTTGGATTAACCTTAATTACTTTTTCACAACAATCTATAGCTTTCTCATATTTCCCTAATTCATTCAAAACATTACCAAGATTGTTGTATGCGCTTATATAATCAGATTTAATTTTAATAGCTTTTTCATAACAAGCAACGGCTCCATTAAGATCTCCAGAATTTTGTAAACTTGCACCAAGATTATTATAGGCATCGGGAAAACTTGGTTTAATTTCTATTGCTTTTTTATAGCAAGCTATCGCTTTTTTATAATCTTTTAAACTATATAGAATAATTCCAAGATTATTATAGGTATCGGGAAAATTAGAATCAATTCGTATAGCTTTCTCGTACCAATTTTTTGCTTCATGCATATCTTTTGTTTGCATGGATAGCACCCCCAAATAAAAAGTGGATTTAAAGTGGTTAGTTTTTTTTTCTAATATTTTTTTATAAAGTTTTTTTGCAACTTCAAAATTATTTTTTTTATGATTTTGAAAAGCTTCTTCAAAAATTTGATCTAATTTCATTTAAATTATTTATTATACAGAGATTCTAGGAAACCATTTTACCAACTTTTTCACCACCTAATAAATGAAAGTGAAGATGAGGAACTTCTTGTCCTCCATTTTCTCCAATATTAGCTAGAGCCCTATAACCTTTTCCAGAATCTATAGAAATTTTTAGTTTTTTTGCAACTACATTAATTCCTTTAATAAGTTCCGCTATCTCCTTTTCTGAAGCTCTTTTACTAAAATCATCTAAGTCAGTATACTCTCCTTTGGGAATAATTAGGGCATGAATTTTCTTTTTAGGATTAATATCATAGAAAGACAGCACAAAATCATTTTCATAAATTTTATCTTCAGGCTTTAATGGAATTTCTCCTCTTAAAATCTTAGCAAATACATTATTTTTATCGTAGGTCATTTTTGCCTTTTCTTTAACTCATCCATCACATCCTCGATTTTAATACCATTTCCTTCTAAAAATACCATTAAATGATATAAAACATCTGCAGCTTCATGAATTTTGTTTGAATTTTTATCAACGGACTCGATCAATTCTCTAATCTCTTCCTTTACTTTGGAAACGCTTAAGTTTTTATCGGTAAGAAGTTTGTTAGTATATGACTTACTAGGAGAAGAATTTTTTCTTTCTCTAATCGTTTTAACTAATTGTTCTAAGTTTTTAAACATTTTATAATCTTACTGGAATTCCTTTTGAGTCTAAATATTTTTTTGCATCTTGTATTGAAAATTCACCAAAATGGAAAATTGATGCTGCTAATACAGCATTTGCCTTTCCAATTTTTATTCCTTGGTGCAAATGTTCTAAACTACCAACCCCTCCTGAAGCAATAACTGGTATATTAACTAAATTAGCCACCTTTTTTGTAAGATCTAAATCATATCCTTTTTTTGTTCCATCACGATCCATAGATGTTAGTAGTATTTCTCCAGCCCCTAAAGATTCCATTTTAGCTACAAATTTTAAAACATCTTTACCTGTTGATTTTCTGCCGCCATGAGTAAATACCTCCCACTTATTATTGTTAACTTTTTTTGCATCGACAGCAACTACTATGCATTGAGATCCAAATTTTTCTGCTGCTTCACTAATTAAATTTTCATCATTAACTGCTGCAGTATTTATTGAAACTTTATCGGCTCCCGCAAGTAACAAATCATTAATATTTTTCAAACTACGTACTCCACCTCCAACGGTTAAAGGTACAAAACATTTAGCAGTAGTTTTTTTTACAACTTCTAAAATTGTACCTCTATTTTCGTGTGAAGCTGTAATATCCAAAAAACAAATTTCATCTGCGCCACCATCATTATATATTTTAGCTTGTTCTGCTGGATCACCTGCATCAATTAAGTTTACAAAATTAATGCCTTTCACCACTCTTCCATTGTTAATATCTAAACATGGTATAATTCTTTTTTTAAGCATTATAATATTTTTTTAACTCCTTAATATTAATATTACCGTCATAAATTGCTTTACCAATAATAATACCTTCTATATTTTTAAATTTATTTTTTTTTATATTTACTACATCATCAATTGATGAGACGCCTCCTGATACTACAACTGGAATTTTGGTCAAATTAGATAAATTGACTGTATCTTGAATATTTGGTCCTGTCTTAGTTCCATCTTTATCTATATCAGTATAAATTATTCTAGAAATATTTATAGATTCAATTTTTTTTATATAATCTGAAGCTAGAATATTTGTCTGTTTTTTCCAACCTGATGAGGCTATGTAACCTTTGCGCACGTCAAGAGATAATGCAATTTTATTATTATATTTGTCGCAAGCTGATTTAAGAAAATCAATATTATTTATAGCTGCCGTGCCAATTATCACTCTATCAACACCTAAATCTATTAATTTTTTTATATGTTCTAAGGTCCTAATGCCTCCTCCAGTTTGGATTTTAATTTTATTTATCTTAGCTATTTCTTTTATAATATTCGTGTTATTAGAAATTTTTCCTAAAGCTCCATCCAAATCAACTAAGTGAACATTATTAAACCCTAAACTACAAAATTCTTTTGCTTGATCTATGGGGGATTTATCATAATGCGTTATGTTTTTAAAATCTCCTTTTAACAGTCTAACGCATTTTCCTCCCTTAATATCGATTGCAGGGAAAATAATCATTTTTTATAAATTATAGAGTTCCTTTTGTTGACGGAATTTTATTTTTAATCCTCTTATCAATTTCTAAAGCTTCTCTTAATGAACGTGCTAAAGCTTTAAAACATGATTCAATAATATGGTGACTATTATCACCATAAATATTTTCGACATGTAGAGTAATTCCTGCGGCTTGAGAAAAAGCTTGGAACCACTCCTTAAAAAGTTCTGTATCCATTTCTCCCAACTTTTCTACCTTTAAATTAACTTTCCAAATTAAATAAGGTCTGTTGGATAGATCAACAGAAACTCTTGTTAGTGTTTCATCCATAGGAATAAAAGAATGTGCAAATCTTTTTATTCCTTTTGAAGAACGCATAGCCTTTTTGATACATTCTCCCAATGCAATCCCTGTATCTTCTGTTGTATGATGCAAGTCAATATGAGTATCTCCTTTTGCATGTATTTTTAAATCAATTAAAGAATGTTTAGATAGCTGTTCAAGCATATGGTCTAAGAAACCTATTTTAGTATCAATGTTATAAGATCCTTTGCCATCAATATTGGCTTCAACGATTATGTTGGTCTCTTTAGTTTTTCTACTAATCTTAGCTTTTCTTGTCATGTAACGCCTACGTAATACAAGGGTATATAAGCAATTAAAGAATATATCAATAATATGGCTTTTTAGACTTGAAGAAATTAAATAAATCTCCACATAAGCTATTACAATGAGCAATAATTCAAATTGGCATGGAACAACAATAGTCTTGATTAGGAAAGATAAAGACGTTGTAGTAGCCGGAGATGGTCAAGTTAGTCTTGGAAATACTGTAATTAAAAGTACTGCTAAAAAAGTACGTAAAATTGAAAAAAGAAATGTCATA
>MDTE01002568.1_pt1 | contig 15713 bp, 9 predicted proteins | sample 811231 | NCBI WGS metagenome assembly MDTE01 (sample SAMN05326651, study PRJNA326480) | marine metagenome | isolation source: seawater | place: Indian Ocean: Red Sea | collected 2010
GACCCGTCTGAATGGCGGCGTTGATCCGTTTAAGGCTGGGACTTGCTTTAATGCCAAAGGGCCCTCTTGAGAGTCCGCGCCTCGGGCCCAGAGGGAATCCGTAAGCGGGATCCCTGCTTTCACGCGTTACCGCCGTTTTGCCAGCGGGCGAGTCGTGTGTGCCTGAAGCCAGGCCACATCGGGATTGTTTTTCGATCCCGTGCTGAGCAAGAGGCTCTGCCCTCGGACGATCGGTGGTTTCGTGCGGGCATCTTCCCATGAATGGGTGATGGCGTGGCCGTCGGCAAACGTCAAGGCCCCGGCTCCATTGTGATAGCTTCCTGGCAGATCACCGAGATGGTAGAGAGTCGGTTTGTTCGGGGAAAAGCCGCGCATGTCCACAATGAAATAGCCGTTGTTGATCCGGTCCTCGCGCTCATCCAGAAAGACCCAGATTTCGTGTGGTGCCGGTGCCACCATTTCCGAAGTTTTTCGAAAGGTCCGGAACCCGCGTTGAAAGGGTTCATTTGGATTGAGCCAGTTGTTCATGGCCGTGCTCCGGACCCGGGGGCGCCATTGGCCTCCATGGAGTGAGAGACTCTTGTCCGAAGGGCAGCGCCAAGGGCCAAGCCCATTGACATAGGTGCCGAGAAGCCCTTCTTGCAGGTAAATCGTATTCGTGTTGTCAGACACCGGCCGGGTGTAATTCAGCCAGCCTTGAACCCAGGTGCTGTGCCTGAATCGAGCCCGGGGTTGATTGGGAGGAATCCGGTCCTGATGGTCGTCCGCATAAAGAAGCCAGGCCAACCCCATCTGCCTTTGGTTGTTCAGACAAACGATTCCCAGGGCCTTGGCTTTCGCCTTGCCTAGGGCTGGCAAGAGCAGGCTGGCCAGCACCCCGATGATCGCAATGACGACCAATAGCTCCACCAGGGTGAAGGCATCTTCAGGGCGGGAAGCAGACATGGTCAGGAGACTATTCCAGCGTGCAGGGCACGCCCAGTCGAAAGTCCGAGGCAAGCGCCCGAAGGCCGCTGTCCGCCTTGCTTGATGGCGGTCCTTAGGTGCGAAGGCGTGGAAGCGGAGCGGCGGTCTCGTGCGTCGTCGGACGTCTCCAGGTCACGACGTTTGGAGTGGTTCCAAATGGGGGACGGCGGGCTGGTTTCCGACCTGTTCTAAAATGCTATCCCAGAGTTTCAGCCGAGAGGAGATGGCTCCGTAGGCGGCGGCTTTCGCCTCGTTGATTCTGACGGGATCTCCGTCACAGAGGGAATTGAGAATGAGCATGGAGTGGTCCGCGTGGGTGCCTTCGTCCACCTCAATATGCCTGGAGAGATAGGCGTGAAAGATGGAGGCTTCCGGGATGCTTGTCTTGGTTTGAGAAAGGAGGGAACGAAACATGCAACTGGTGATGTTTTCCCTTCCGACCGCGAATGCCGCGGCGATTTCATGGGGTTGGTTGCGTTCAACCACCCGAAGCGTGTCACGCATGAATTCGAGCGCCGCGTCCGGAATTCCTTGGATGCCGTCGATCGGCCTGTGGTTGATCGAACTGGCCCCGGTTTCAGCGATGGAATGAACGAGTTCGAGGCAAGGCGCGGTGTCGGCCCCAATCTGCTCCATGGCTGCAATGTAGAATTCGAAATGACTGGCGAAAGCGTTTGGTTCATGGGTTTCGCCTGACTCTTCTTCGAGCACGAGTTCGTTGATGAGCCTTCTCAGGTGTGGTTGGGGTGAGGGGGTCCATGGAGACTTGATCGGATTGAGGATTCTCTGAAGGCTCTTGAGGAGAGACATGTAGTCCCAGACGCAAAAGACATGATGTTCCATGAAGCATCGCAAGGTCTCTTTCGTGGTAATCGCTTCGTAGAGACGATGGCGCTGGAGCTTCTGGGTGAACTCATCAAAGAGATGGATGTCAATAGAGGTAAGTGGTGTCATGAAACAATCCCCAAAAAGAAATCAAACGATCGCGCTGCAGAGCAGACTTAAATGAACGTAGCTTGTTTTCTTCACTAGATATGTCATTTTTATGTCACAAATCTATTTGTTGTGAAGGATTGGTTCGCAGGGGGTTGATCCTGGCGGGCCAAGACTTCGGTTGAATTGCGTTCGTCGAGAGCATGGGCCGTTTGCATTGGATTCTGAGCCGAGCGAGTGTTGCGCGTCTAGGCAAGCCTCGGGAACGCAGTCGGCGTTACTCGTTACCATAGGCGGCATGAGTTCAGGTCCAAATACGAGGGCATTTTCGTAATTTGTTGGGGCTTGAATGGGGGCTTCGGGATGATTTGGTCGTGACGCAAGCCCCTGTCTGGTTCGTCAGGGACGAGGATCGGAGCGAGGTAGATTTTCGAGGGGCGCGCTTCTGAAGGGGGGAGTCAACCGGCCGGGCCGGATTGGCCTATTCCTCCGGAATATAGTATCCGGCCCCGCGGCGAGTCAGGATGATCTTGGGCTGCTCCGGGGTGACCTCTAGTTTTCGACGCAATGACAAGATGTAATTGTCAACCGTTCTCGTCATCGAGGCGTTTTCGTAATTCCAGATCGTCGTCAGGAAGCGTTCTCGAGAAATCGGAGACCCCTTAGCGTTGATGAGCAGTTTGAGCATTTCAAACTCCTTCGTCGTCAAGTGGATAGCCTCTCCTCCATTGGTGGCTTTGAAGGTTTTGAAGTCCAACTGGACGTCATGACGGCTCCACGTTTGAAAGTCGTCGAATCCGAGCGAATTGCGGCGTTCCAGGCAGTTCTTGATGCGAGCGAGAATTACCTTTTTGTTGGCTGGTTTTCGAACGAAGTCGTCCGCTCCGAGATCGAGCGCCATGACTTCCTCTGAGGATTTGGTTTTCGCCGTCAGCATGATGATGGGTATTGAGTAACCCAACTGCCTTAGCTTTTTGCACACGTTGATCCCGGAGAGGGTCGGTAATTCCCAGTCAAGGAGGATGATGTCCGGGGCACAGGTCTTGACGGCGGATAGACCTGATTTTCCATCGTAGGTCTTGACGCAATTGAAATGGTTTTCGGTCAGGAATTCCGACAGGATACGGGCGGTCGGCAGGGAGTCTTCAATGATCAGGATGGTTGCGAGTGGTGGTGTCATCTTGGACCGAAACGCTCTGCTCAGCTCTGATCCGCCGTGAGCCGGGGGGCGCGTCTTCTGAGAAAAAATAGGTTTTTGTGGTGGATTGAGCAAGCATTTAGACTTTCCCAGGTCGGTCGGGTTGGATGATCAAGAATGGCGGACTGAATGATCCTCCAGGTTTCGCAACGGAGGGTTTGTCATCATCCCGTTGATCCCCGGGTTGCCCGTTCTGGTTTATGGGCATGTTTTCTGCTCACAGGAGATGATGTCAGCGACGGAAGCGATTTTTGGGAAGCGGTTCCGGCTCAAGGGAGTGAATTTGCGGACGATCGCTTCATGCTTCGTCTGTGTTGGTGCAGGTTGCTTTGGGCCTTCGGGTCGTGGGGCCTCGCCTCCACCCTTGGAGTCCGATGACCTGATTGCCGTGTGGCACTTCGATGATGAGGGGCCGGGATCCACGTCATTAGATTCCTCCGATGGCCTTCCGATGGTCCTTGAAGGGGACGCCTCTCTCGGCCCCCCCGGTTCCGGTTTTTCTGGGCAAACCGGTGATCGGGCTCTCGATCTGGGGACGACCGGATCCACCCATCAGCGGAACCGCGGGATTGTCGATTCGGGGACTCCGGGTGGGCCGGGATTCCTCAAGTCGGTCAATGCCGCCGTTGCCAGGGATGAATGGAGTGTTGCGTTCTGGCAGCGCTGGCATCCGGGAGGGGTGAGAAACAGTTCGACGCTCTGGTTCCGGTCTCCCTCGGCGGGTCATGGCGATCGAGGATGGCAGGCTCATTTGCCTTGGGGGAATGAAACGCTCTACTTTGACACCTCGGGTTGTTGTGGGTCGCCGGAGACCCGGCTCAGTGGCCCGATCAAGGCACGGGACTCCGATTTTGATTGGACCCAATGGCACCACTTTGCGTTGATCAAGAACGGGTCCGCGAAACAGATATGGATCGATGGCGAGCGCTTCTTGAGTCAGTCCTCGGGAGCCGCTCCGTTGCTCGCCGATTGGACGGCCCTGGTGGTAGGGCAATCTCCGACGGAGCCACAGTATGCGTTTCACGGACGGGTGGATGACTTGGCGCTCTTTGGTGTGGCTTTGGACGCCGACCAGATCCGCTCGCTTGCCCGAGGGCAGTCGCCCTTATCGTTGGCGAAACCCCTTGAATCCCGTCCCCCCAACATCATGCCGATACAGCCCCAACCGGGGGCCCGGTCCCTCGACTTGGAAACGCCCGTCGAGTTCAGAGTGACGACCCAGCCCCCCAACGAACTGGCGCGGGATCGCCTTCGTGTCTGGGTCAATGGCAGCGATCAAACCGCCAATGCCGTGATCACAGGACCGTCACAGGCGTTCACCGTGCGAATGAGCTATCCCTGGGAATCGAACCAAAGGTATACCGTGACCGTGGAGGCGGCCGATAAATCGTGGCGAGCGGAGTCCGTGGGTTGGTCGTTTGATACGATCGAGCATCAGAATATTGCACTGTATGCTCGGGCTTACATGATGCGCTTTGATGACGCTTTGCCGCCGACCTCGAACGGGAACGACGGCAAGGTCAACACGCATGCCGAGTCCACTCCCCGGGCCGTGGGTTCGTATTGGGAAACTGACCTTGAGGGGATGTATGCGATCAGCGAAGTCCGGGTCATCGTGCCCAGAGCGTTTCGGTCCCGCATGGCTCACGCGACCGTGCGCTTGTATGATGCAGAGCATGAATCGGTGTATTCGGAGCATCTTCGGGGATCTTAGGCGACCTGGGAGCTCGCGCTCCCGCCCGATCTCCATGCGCGGTATGTCCGGGTGGGTTATGAAAACAAGGAACGGTCCCAGGCGGGAACGTTTTGGCACCTGGGATTGTCAGAATTGGAAGTGTACGGGTGTCCCGAGGCTGAAGTGGGTGTCCTTGAATTCGAAGCGGACCGAAATCAGATCCAATCAGGCGATCCCATCGCTTTAGAGTGGCGGGGCGAGCAGTTGACCCAACTCGAACTTTATCCCGGTTCCCTCCTGTCTTTGGGAGAGGAGGAAGGCCCGCCACCCTCGGGTGGGATTCGCCTCCAGCCAACCGGATCAACGGAGTATCTCCTTTTGAGTTCAACGCCGGGGCCCAATCATGCCCGTTTTGTGACGGTCACGGTCGATGGAGAGGTGCTTCCGCCCTTGATTTCCGAGTTGGTTGCGAGAAACCGTCTTTCCTTGCGTGATGCGCGGGGTGGGTCGCCGGATTGGATCGAGATTCATAATCCGCGGAACGAAGCGCTCGAGATCGGTGGCTATTCACTGAGCGACGATCGTCAGGACCTGGCGAAATGGTCCTTTCCGCCGGGGACGCTCATCGACCCGCACGGATTCCTGGTGGTTTTCGGATCCAATGGGGAAGGGGCTGATGAGGAGAGGGGGGATCGATTGCTTTCATTCAATCTCAGCGGCAGGGGAGAGTCGTTATTCCTGACCGCGCCGGACGGTCTGACGATCCTGGATGCCCTCGAGAATTACCCCGCTCAGACGGAGGATCTCGCCTACGGGCGGAATCTCAATGGCGAGTGGGCTTTTATTCAACCGACTCCGGGACGGATCAACGAAGGCGCCACCTACGAGGGCTGGCTCCATCCGGTGGCGTTTAGCCATCAACGCGGATTTTATCGGGATGACATGACCTTGAAGCTCGGCCATCCGAATGCCGGTGCAACCCTTCTGGTTTCTCTGGACGGCTCGGAGCCGTCAAAGGAACACGATGGCGTGATCCCTATCCACACGACCCGGACGGTGCGAGCCCGAGTGACCCGGCCGGGCTACTTCAGTCCCCGTACCCAGACCCACTCTTATCTCTTTCTCGAAGAGGTGTTGGCGGGACGAAACATGAACCAAACCATTGTTCGAGATCCCCGCTACGCCGATCGGATGATGTCAGGTCTCACGGACCTCCCCACAATCAGCATTAACCTCCCGGAATTGCCCGATGATTGGAACGAGCGGGAAGGATCGGTGGAGGTGTTCCTACCTCACACGCGAGAGGCGATTCAGGCGAATGCCGGGGTGAATCGCTTTGGGGGTGCCTGGACCCACTTTGGGAAAAAGAACTACCGACTCAAGTTTCGATCCGATTACGGGCAGCGCAAGCTCAGGGTTCCGTTGTTCAAGGGATTTGAGAACGGGGTTCTCCCCGTGGATGCCTTTGATGAAATCGATCTTCGGGGGGGGGGGCATGACATGAACTCTCGCGGGTTCTACATGTCGGCGCGATTCACCGAAGACACGATGTTGGAGATGGGAAGCCTGAATCCCCACGGTCGCTATGTTCATGTCTACTTCAATGGCGAATACTGGGGGCAATACCATGCCCGGGAACGGTTGACCGATGCCTTTCTGGCCGACTATCTGGGAGGTCGTTCGGAGGATTACGTGAATATCCGCGGGAACGACAATGCCGGAAGTCGCTTTGTGCCTGGAACGCCGGACCCGCTTCATCGAGCGCCCTGGGAAGCGGTTCTCGCCCACAAGGGCTCCTACGAGCAAGTCAAGGCCTGGGTCGATATTCCTCACTTCATCGATTTCATGCTGATGTGGAATTACGGCAACGCCGAAACCGAGTACCGGGCGGCGGGTCCCATCGCGCCGGGGAGCGGATTCAAGTTTTGGTTGGGCGATGCGGACGGTCATCTTCGAGTGGCTGGTGACCGGACGGGAAACGCGGGGCCAGCCGGCCTGTTGGGCGCTCTGAGGCAGGAAGCGCATCCGGAGTTCATGACTTTGTTTGCGGACCGGGCCCACCAGCATCTCTTTCACGGTGGGGCGTTGACCGTGGAACGAAGTGTGGAACGGCTCCAGCGGCGATTGAATGAAGTGGAAAACAGCATCCTGGTGGAGGCCGCCCGCTGGGGCTATCGATCGCCGGCGAGTTGGCAAGCGGCCGCAGAGAACGCCATTTCGGGGATCCTGCCGGGCCAGGGGCGTCTTTTGATCTCCAGGCTCAGGAGCCGGGGGCTTTACCCGTTGGTTGATGCCCCCCTGCTGAGTCCCAACGGAGGCCCGCTGGATCCCGGTCATCCGATCTCCCTTCAATCATCGGCTCAAGCGATCTACTACACCCTTGACGGTACCGATCCTCGCCAGCGCGATGGGAGCGTGGCCCCGAGCGCGTTGAAGTGGAGTGGCGAGGAAACGATCGTGATTCCCTTCCGGACGAGTTGGCGTTATTGGGATCGAGGTCGCTTACCGGATCCCGCTTGGACCAGCCTCACCTACCGGGACAGCGAATGGTCCGAGGGCGGGGCGCCCCTGGGTTACGGGGACAGCGGGATGGCAACGACTCTGTCCTTTGGTCCCGACGGGAACCGCAAGTCGGTGACGAGCTATTTCCGGCGAACCTTCGAAGTCTTCAATACGGAAGTTGAGGGTGACCTGATCGCCGAGCTCGTCTGCGATGATGGTGCGGTGGTTTATCTCAATGGCACCGAAATCATTCGTGATGGTATCCCGGAAGGGCCCGTCACTCATGGCACCCTGGCCAACGTGACTGCGGGGGGGGACGCTGAATCGGCAATTCGCACTCATTCCGTCGCCCGCGAGCTCTTGGTCAGAGGCCGAAACGTGATCGCAGCTGAGATTCATCAATCCTCGAAAACCAGTTCGGACACGCGCTTTGATTTCGCCTTGAAGCGGGCGTCGACCTTCGAACTTGAAATCGCCGAACCCATGACGTTGAAGGCCCGGGCACGCCATGGGACGACCTGGAGTGCGCTCTCGGTGGGGCATTATGTGGACGAGTCGGCCCGGTCCCCCGAAAGGGGTGAACTCCTGATTTCGGAGATTCACTACAATCCCAGGGGATCCGACGAATACGAATTCATCGAGGTCTACAATGGTAGCGATGCCGTGCTCAATCTTTCCGATCTCAAGATGGTCGAGGGGGTGGAGTTCCTCTTCCCCGAGCGCAGCTTTTTGAAACCCCAGTCGGTGGGATTGGTGGTCGAGAACATCGAACGGTTCAACCAACGCTACCGCGATCCGAGCTCCGAACCCTTTGTTTCGGGTCTGACCGTTTTCGGTCAATGGTCGGGGCAGTTGTCGAATGAGGGGGAGACGATTCAATTGCAGACTGAGAATGGCGAGGATCTGGTGCGGATCCACTATGGCACTCGCCTCCCATGGCCTGAAGCCCCTGATGGGGGAGGGGGGAGTCTGGAACGGCTATCACCCGCGTTGGAAGGTGGGGAACCCAACGCTTGGCGTTCGTCGGCACCCCATGGGACCCCGGGGCGTGCGTTCGAAATCGATGCCGTGCCCGCCGCCGTGTCCCGATGGCAACCCCGAATCGTGTTTTCCGATGATCCCGGTGTGTTGATGCTTGAGTTTGACGCGGAAGAAGGGATGTCCTACCAACTCGAGGCAACCCATGATCTGATGCAGAAGGAGTGGCGAGTCTTTCACAACATTCCGGATGCCTCCGAAGGCTTGATTTCAGTGCCTCTTTTTAGCGAGGTCGATGGCGAATGGAGTTTTTTCCGAATCCGTCGGCTTCCCTAGTGGAATTCGGCCATTCGAGGGTTTTCTCTTTTTGTGATCGGTTTGGCCGGGGTGCCGGCCCAATCGCGGAGGCTGCGGTTCGGGATTGCCGTTCATGGATCATCGGGTGGTGAGGGTCGGTGGTTTCGCATGGAGAGTGATGGCCGGCTTGTCTTCACTCGGTTGGCTCCTCTGGTTCATCCGCGCTTCACAACCTGGAGGCGGTGCGATATACCATGACCGATGCGCGTTCTCTTGAAATCCCTGACAGTGATGGCGTCCCTCGGGTTTGTCTCAACGAGCCCTTGTCTGCACGCTGAGGAGGCGCTCGAGACACCCTGGACAGAAGTGTTGGGCCCCTCGTTGGGTATGATTCCCGAGTTGGCGTCCGAACCGCTGTTCTGGCGGAAGCCAGTGGTGTGGCGGGAGGATTTTGGAGACGCCCTGGAGGAGGCCCGGTCAAGGAACATGCCCCTCTTTGTTACCTGGCGGTGTCTCCCCTGCAAGCAATGTGCTGAATTAGATCAGGAGGTCCTCGACGGAAGTCCGCAATTAACGCCGCTGCTGAGGCGGTTTGTGACGGTGAGGATGACCGACGCGGCCGAGCTTGATGAACGCTATTTTCCGTATCGCGGGTATCAGGATCTGGACCTCTCTTGGTGGGGCTATTTTCTGTCGCCTCAAGGGCAGCTCTACGGGGTGTTTGGTGGAAAGGATCATGTGTCCGACGCCACCAGGATTAGTGAGCCGGCATTGGTGAATTCCCTCGGGCGGGTTCTTCGTCATCACCATGATCCCCGGCGTGAGTCCTGGAACATCGACGGACCCGGACCGGTGGTTGGCGAGGCACGACGAGGCCCGCGAGAGGAAGCCCATTTCGGATTGTTCGAACAGGAACGGCCCTGGATGGGGAAGCAGACGTGTGTCCACTGTCATCAGGTCGGTGATTGGCTCCACTTTGGCTCCATGCAGAGAGGCGATTTCGATCTCAAGGTTTACACGCAGCCTTGGCCTCTGCCCGAGAATGTGGGACTCCTGCTTGACCGGGATGATGGCCTGCTGGTCACGGCGGTTGAAGCAGGAAGTGCGGCCCACCGGGCCGGGCTGCGGGCGGGGGATCGACTTGGCATGGCGGGGAATCGCCGTCTCTTTGGTCAAACGGATTTCCGGGGGGTACTTCATCGTGCTTCTTATGATGCCGATCTGATCCCCGTCGGATGGGTGCGGGAGAACCAAGCCCACTTCGCAACATTGAAGGTCTCGGGGGGCTGGAGGGAGACGCAGAATTCTTGGCGGAAAACGATCTACGAAGGGGTTTATGGGCCCCATCTTGGATTCTTTCCAATCGCGGGACCCAACCAGGGCAATGGGTCCATGTCACTGAAGCCATTCATGGGCTCGAGAGAGAAACGATCAAGGAATCCCTGGTATTCCACAGGGCTTCGACCGAATATGGAAATTGTGGAGGTCAATGGTCAGAGGAGTGATTGGAACAGTCGGCAGTTCCTCGCATGGTTTCGACTGAATCACAGGGTTGGCGACATGGTGACCATCAAAACCCGTGGGGGGCGCGTGTTCCGTAGAATCATTCCCGAAGCGAATTGAGTTCACCCATTGGTCGGCACTCCTCCCATCCAGGGCGAACTCGCCGATGGTGATGCCCACAATGCCCTGCCAAAACATCCATCTCCCCTTGTCCCGCTGCGAAACCGACCGGAGATTCCAAGCCCGATTCTTCAGCGCTGTGCGGCTTGCCCCGGGTGTCTTCCCAAGGCTTCCACCCTGATTTTTCTGAAAGGGGGAAAGCGGAAGAATGGCGCCATTCCCAGATGGCCTCATCCGATCGAACGGCCTCATCCGATCGAACGATAAGGAAGATGCTTAAGGATTGGCGCGTAAGGGGTGTCATGGCAGACTCTAAAGGGAAAAGGGTCCCCCGTTGGCCTCGAGAGGGAGGAGTGGGGTGACGGGTCCAATGAGATCTCCTGCTTCGACATTGATGAAACGACCTTTTGAGGGGTTCCCATCGCCAGCAGTGCTCACTTGCCTTGCTCTTCTCGGCTTACCGTTCGCTCCTCCCATCATCTTCGCCGCGCCGTCGCAAGGGGTTCCTGCGGGAGGGATGCCCAATGTCGTCATCCTATTCATTGATGATCAGGGCTATTATGACCTCGGATGCTATGGCGCCACCGAGGTGAACACACCGCGGATCGATCAGCTCGCGGCGGAAGGACTCCGTTTCACGGATTATTATGCGGCCGCACCCATTTGCAGTCCCTCTCGAGCGGGCTTGCTGACCGGCGCCTACCCCCGCCGAATTGGAATGGAGACGTGGGTTCAGCGCGCCGATTCCAACCGGGGAATCCATCCCGATGAAGTCACCCTCGCCGAACTGTTCAGGGCCAACGGCTATGCCACCGGCTGTATCGGCAAGTGGCATGTCGGTCACCTGGATCCGTTCACTCCCATGGCGATGGGCTTTGATGAGCACTTTGGGATGTACTCGAACCTGGATCCGGTCGAGACGGTTTATTTCGGGGACGAGGGGGTTCCGATTCTGCGCAACGGCGAAATCGTGAAGCGGCCCGCTCACCCTTCCGAACTGACCCGGCTCTATACGGATGAAGCCATCGACTTTATCGAGCGTCACCGCGACCGACCGTTTTTTCTCTATCTGCCCCATACCATGCTCCACGTTCCGCTGGGGGTGAGTCCGGAATTCCGCGGAACTTCCGGCTGGGGTGACTATGGTGATGCTATCCAGGAATTGGATCACGGCGTGGGCCGTTTCATGGATGCTTTGAAAAGGGTGGGCATCGATGAGAGGACCATCGTGCTCTATACCTCGGACAATGGCCGTGGCCCGGGGCGAAACAAGGATCAACCCTTGATTGGCCGCAAGATCACGACATGGGAATGCGGCATTCGGGTGCCGGCCATCCTCCGGGCGCCGGGCACGGGGGTTCGGCAGGGGGAGACCTGTCGTGAGATCGTCAATGCGATGGATTGGTTCCCGACCCTGGCCACCGCTGCGGGGATTCGCATCCCGGAGGATCACCCGATCATCGACGGGCGCGATCTTTGGCCCATGATGACCGGGAAGACGGAAGGGATCCCTTCACCCTCGGCCAGGGAATCCCTGAACGCCGAGGTCCCGCTGCGCCGACGCTGGGAGCAGGGACTCGAGTGGCGCCCTTACTTCGACCGGGAGGAATACCTGAACGCCTATTTCTATCACGGCAGCCATGGTGCCCTCGCCGCCGCGCGATCGGGGAACTATAAGGCGATGCTCAATCCGACCCTGACCATCTACGATTTGGAGAAGGATCCCAAAGAGCAGAATCCGGTTCGCGATCGTGCGCTGTCGAGGAAGTTCCGCGGCCTGATTGTCATGTTTCAGGAAGAGATGAGTCGCGACGCACGCAAGGCAGGCGAGGCCAGAGGCAGGCCGCCGGGGCTTTGAGGCCCCCTCCCATTGATCCCAGCGGCGATCGGGACGATCGGACCCTCATCCGAGGGTGAGAGACGAGTGCCCCCGTGAGGATCGCCTCGTCAACCCCGTGGGAACGAAATGCTTGGCGGCACTCAGCGTTGCTTGAAAAGGTCTGAAAGGACCAATTGGCGGACCATCGATCTGAGACGGTGCCCCCCTGCCTGGGGTGACCGGGAGATGGCCTGGAGTTGCTCGATGTCGTCGACGGTCATGACTCGCCTCAAGGCGTAGGTGGCAAGTTGCTCCAGGAATGCATCGGCCAGGCGGGCGTCCCGGGCCAGGAGTTTCTTGAATTCCGAGGGGCCGTTGAAGGGCTGTCCATCGGGGAGCCGACCCGATGCATCGACGGGTGGATGGTCGCCCCTGCCTCCGTGAACGATTTCCGTCTCGCGCCACCGCCCAATGGCGTCAAAGTTCTCGAAGGCGAGGCCCAAGGGGTCGATCCTCTGGTGGCAGGAAACGCACGTCGGATCGGTGGCGTGTGCCTCGAGTTTCGATCGGATGCTCCGCTTGGGCTTGTCCTCGGCGACGGGTTCGAGTGGATCGACATTCGGCGGGGGGGGCGGGGGCGTCAAGGCCAGGATCGCTTCGGAAACCCAGGCCCCGCGGTGAACGGGTCGGTGGCGGGTTCCATCGGACGTGAGGGAAAGAATGGCCGCGTGGGTCAAGAGCCCACCTCGACCCGAGTCGGGACCGAGCTCATATCGGGTCAGATGAGGGGGATGCGGTGGCGGCAGGTCGTAATGAATGGCAAGCCGGGAATTGATCATACTCCAATCGGAATCGACGATCTCGCGAAGCGGCAAGTCCTCCCGGAACATCTGTTCAAAGTAGGCCAGGGTTTCCAGCACCATACTCTCTTCGAGCCAGGGATCGTATTCGGGATAGAGTTTGGGATCCGGTTGGAACATCCCGACGCGGTGAAGCTGGAGCCACTGCCTGGGAAAGGTATCAAGAAAGCGTTCAATCTTTGGGTCGGCGATCATCCGGTCGGCTTCCTCCGCCAATCTCCGAGGCGAGCGGAGCTCGCCCTTCCGAGCGGCCTCGAACAAGCGTTCATCAGGCATGGAACTCCAAAGAAAGTAGGAGAGGCGACTGGCGAGTTCGAAATCGTTGAGTTCGATGCGTTGCTCATTCGGAGATCCCACCTCAAGGTGGAAGAAGCGGCGAGCGACGAGGATGCTGGCGAGCGCCGATCGGAAGGAAGCCTGAAAGGATTCCCCCGCGTCTTGTTCGGTGGCGATCAGCTTGACATATCGGTCGAGTTCCCATGCCTCAACGGGGCGCCGCCATGCCCGTTCCGCAAAACGATGGAGCCCCGCCTTGATCTGTTGAGAATCACCCCGGGTTGTGGGAAAGATATGCTTTCGTTTCGCCTGATCGATCTCATTGATGAGCGGTCCCTCGATCTCGATCCAGTCGACCAGCAGCAGGGGCATGACCGGGCGCCCCTCCTCGTCGACGACCTTGGTCCACGGGGCGGGGTGGGGGGACTTGAGGGAAGCGAGGGGTTGGTTGGCGTCCACCTCCTGATTGCGGAACAGTTTGTAGGATCCATTGGCATGTCGTTGTGTGCGGGCATGGTTGCGGATCTCGTAGGTTCCGGCAGGAAATAGGCCTTCCAGCTCGATCGTCTGGGGATCGTTTTCGGCCGTGGCCAGATCCATGCCGGCGAAGGAGCGATTGTGATGTCGGTGCCAGAGGGACAATCGGGGGATCCGGCCGGTGAATGCGGGAAGGCCACTGGCGCGGATGGAGATGTGGTAGCGGCCAGGGTGCTTCAGATCAAAGCTCCAGCCTTCCCCGAGTTGCAAGAGTTGACGTTTGCCCTCGCCGGGGCTCTTACGTTCCAGTTTGGACGGCGGTGCGGTGTCGGGAAAGACGAGATCGATGACCGTATTGGCCGCCTTGAAGTATCGCTCGATGTGGGAAGGCGCCACCGACAGCATGGCGCCAATGCGGTCGAAGCCTTGCCAGCGCGGGTCTTCGTTGAACGCGCCGGGGGCCTCAACATCAAACACCACACCGAGAAGATCGTAGACGGTGTGGGCGTATTCCTGCCGGCTGAGGCGATCGTGTTGGACAGGCCCTCGCCGCGACATGCGGGCGGCGGCTCCTTCCCGAAGTTTCTTGGAGATGACCTTGACGATCTCTCCCAACGCCCGGGCGGTCGGCTGTGGCTCCTCGGGCGGGGGCATTTCTCCGGCGTTCATCCGAAATCGAATCTCGGCCCATTTCTCTGCAACGATGGGATTGGAGGAATCCGTCGAGAGATTATCGATCCGGAATTCTCCTTTTTGCTTCTCGCTGTCATGGCACCTGAGGCAATGCGACTGGAAGAAGGCCTTGGTGATCTTCTCAAAATGCTCTTGTCCATGGATGGCGGGGAGCATGATTCCGAGTCCGACCAAGACCGTCGCCATGGCAAAATGCGGTTTGAGGCGCAAGGGGGTTGAGGGGATCATCTTCAGGGAAGGCGAAGTTTGGAAGACTGTTCGTACTCCTCGGGGGAGGCGAGCCACTCGTCGGCCGGAAGGAGAACATAGGTCCAGGGGCCCTTGAGTCGGACGATTCGGCCGGGCCGGAATCCATCGAGCATCTGGGGAATGCGGATCCGGAGCTGAATGCCGCTGCTTCCCGGAGGCGGGTCTTCGGTTTCGTGCCATTCCAGGGTATTCCCGCGGACCGAATACTCCTGGTGATAGCTCCAGGTTCGAAGAGTATTGGCCGCATCACAGATCTTGGGCCGCTGGTCCTGTCGGATTTCCCGGTAGAGGCTGGGATCCATGCCGCCGAAGAGCGTGACCGTGACGTCGCCACCGCCGGTATCATGATTGGTGACGGCATCGATCCAACCGGGCAGGAATCGTGATCGGATCAACCGCAAGTGCCGTTGTCGCTGGATCTCCTGGCAGGCGGCCAGGCTCGTTTCATCGAGCCAGACGTCGGTGGTGGCGAGGCTGTCGAAGGGCCCCCAGGTCAGGTTGACTTGGACCTCGAGTCCGGGTTCGATCTGGTCCCGGTCGACGAGCGCCCGGTTCTTCCAAATGCGAGTCGAATCATCAATGTCGAACAGGGTCGGTTTGTTAAGTCCGCCTTCAATACTGGGTCCCACTGGTTCGACCGAAAGCTTCCGTCGCGGGGCGGGTCCGCCCCCCTGCTCGAACCCGATCACTTTCCAGGCGCGATTTTGGCGGGTATAGAAACTCACATCATCCTCCAGTCGGATGGCGTGGTTGTAGCGACTGGTGGCATTGCCCTTCGAGGGGGGCGAAATCGTTTCTTCTTCCCCTTCCAGGGGAAGAAGAAATCGTCCGTGGAGATGGGTTCCGGGCGGAATGTCCCGAACATCCGCCGGGGCTCCATGATACCAAACCATGCCATAGGGGAGCATCGCGAAATAGTGTCGCGGGGCATGTTGGCTGCTTCGGAGCGCGCCGCGCCGGTTCATGGGATCGCTGACGACAAGATCCCCATTCAGGAGAATCCCAGCGCCTGGCGGCGGAAAGATGCCCGGCTTCGGTCGGTGATCCTTGAGAGCGTCCAAGGCCGGGGCGTCCACCGCCGGGGCGGCCAGGGCCGGTGTCGGATATCCCCCCATGAGGAGTGCCAGGAGCGCAATGCGAATCCACCTCGGGTGCAGTGGGGCGTGA
>MDTE01030123.1_pt1 | contig 15713 bp, 12 predicted proteins | sample 811231 | NCBI WGS metagenome assembly MDTE01 (sample SAMN05326651, study PRJNA326480) | marine metagenome | isolation source: seawater | place: Indian Ocean: Red Sea | collected 2010
CTATGGACCTAGCTTCCGCCTCGGCCTGACTGGCAATCTCGTCTGCTAGTGCATCCAATGTCATCTTCTTACCTCATCTGGTTCGTTTACGGAACTCGCGTCCTGCTTAGAGCAGGAAAACTGCGAGGAACCCGAAAAGCACGATGGTCTCTGGAAGGGCAGTAAAGATCAGTCCAGTCACGAACTTGCTAGAGTCCTCTGCGATCATTCCTACCGCAGCAGCCCCTATTGGTCCCTGGCTCAGTCCTGTTCCTACCCCTGCAAGTCCCAGAGCAATTCCTGCTCCAAGTTTTGCGTATGCGGTCACAGTCTCCGCGTTGTCCGCATCTTGGGCCTGCACGCCGCTAGCCACTAGGACTATGGCGAGCAATACCATCATCATACTCATTCCCCTAATCATTTTCTTGTTGTTCATTTTTTTTCCTCCATTTAGTCAAGCCTTGGCTTGGAATCTGATTTAGTCGACCTCCACATATCGAGAACGCAGGCCGAACGGTTCGAAGGCCTCACCACTTGAGTCGTAGTACTGCCTCATCCACTCCACGAAGTGTAGCCTCGCGGCGTGTATGTTGGGGCTGAAGACCCCAAGGCCCCATGCGAAGAACTGTACTGCAAGCCATCCAATGACCAGAACTACGGCCATTACCGGGTCGTCTAGGCTGATCTTGTCGTAGATCATGTGGTTTCCCGTCTCAGCTATCTTGACCCCCACGACACCAACTGCGAATAGTCTGACATATGAGATGACGGTGGGCATCATTCCAACCGCCTCTATGGGTGCAAGCCCCACGTTGATTGGGAATGGAACCCCGTGATACCTGTATAGGGTCCACATCAGGAGGGCAGTCGCTACAAGGGCTATCCCCGCCCCAGCATCTCTGACCTCTGAAGATGCGGGGCCGATGAACCCGTATGCGAACATGAATCCTCCAACGAGAAGAATCATCCATGCGCCCTTCTCGAAGAAGGCGCAGACTATGCCGAATCCTCCATGTCCGTTACCATACAGCATTATGTCTCTGAAACCAATAGCAAGTCCCAGGAAAACGTGGATAACTCCTAGGTAGATGGTAAGTAGGATTAGATGTTCTAGATTTCCCCCGTCCTCAACTGCTGAGACTCTGTGGAAAGGGTAGGCCAGTGTCATACTGAAAGGCCCCTCTATGACGTAGTGCACTTCTCCCCCGTTGGGGTAAAGTGCAGTCATCCATGAAACCCATGCAGGCACGTGGCTGTCCTTCCAGTGGTAGTGCCCATGGGTCGTGCCGTCAGCGAGGTAGGCTGCTTCGCACTGGGCTACACCGATGATGTGGTCAACGTCGCAGTGTCCGTGAGGTAGGAACTCGAATCCTGCAAACTCTCCGTAGATATATCCGAAAACGACCGTACCGAAACCGATGTAGGTCAGGAACTTCCCACCCATGCTCATCATCTCGTTCGTTCCTGATTTGCTTAGGAGGAGGAAACCCACTCCCATCGTAACTAGCCCGTAAGCCATGTCTCCCAGCATCATTCCAAAGAAAATGGGGTATGTGACAAACATGAATACCGTAGGGTCGATCCGTCCGTAGGCCGGTCTTCCAACAGCGTCCGTGAGTAGTTCCATGGGCCTGCTCGAACTCCTCTCTTGGAACGCAATCGGAGGCATTTCTTGGCTATGGTGATGATCGGAGTGTCCGTGCCCCCCTCCTCCTGCCTCCATCTGAAATGGGGTGACTTCAGTAAATAGGCAGTACTCGCTTAGCTTCCCCTGGACTTCTTCCGATCTCTCCATGACTAGCCAGCCGTCTATTACGAATGCATGTTCTGAAACTGCGATCCTCACCGGAGCAGTAAGAACGTCGTGATCCCTCTCCAGGACTTCAAGGCCACAGAGGAGCATCTCTCCATTCGAATTCGCCCAATCCTCCATTCTCTTCTCCAAGTCGAACTTCTCACCCTCTAGGGAACCCTTCGCTTTCCTAACCTCGGAGAGTCTATCTGCAGCGGATCCTTGACCTTCTGGTACCTGGATTGACTCGAAGCCTGCGTCTTCCAGAAGAGATGCAGCCGAACCGGCGAAATCACTCCTAACGAAGACCGCCACAAGACCCTTATTCCCTTCCTTAGCTTCGACAATAAGGCCCGATTCAGCAGCCTTCCTGGCCTCGTCGATGCTATCGACTGTTCCAACGAAAGAGGATATCGACTCGTAGCCACCCAGTAGCTCCAAGTCAACTCCCAGAGGCGCTACTAAGGAAAGCCCACTTTCCTCCTCTGCTAGCGACGAGATTTCATTTGACAAATCGTCAATCCTGGAACTATCAGCCAGTACTTCCTCTATCTTAGATGGTAGGTCGCTACCGAGCGAGTCTCGTACTGGTCTAGCTGAAACGGTCCTGTCCGGACCAGACGCATTGACAATGGAGGCTGCAGCCCGGGCCTTTACTAGGTCCCGCCCGATTCCTTCCGACCCCGGATCGGGAGTTCCAAGCGAGAACCCCTCCTCTCCTCCATCGTAGTCGATGATATGCAGAGCTTCCATTCTAGCAAGAACCTGTACTGCACCCGAGAGATTGTCCTTGTTTCCAGCAGCCACCAGCCTTCCCATCTGTTGGGTGTTGACTTGTGACATCTAATTCCTCTGAGAATTTCAGGACTTGAATGCATCCAGTACTGCGTTCACTGCATCGACTCTGCTTCCTTCGCCACCGTCGTGAATAGAGCCTATAGTGGAATCCCCTTCCTTGGAGACTTTCTTGGCCTCGCTCTCGGCCTCGCTCCTAGCATCTGAAATCAGACTCTGGGAGTTGGCCTCTGAGTCAGACCTCCCTGCTTGGACGATCTCGGTTGCTGCAAGCCTAGCCTTTGAAATTATTTCCGAGGCCTTTGACTCGGCCTTGGCAATAGTCTCCTTGGCCTCGCTCTCGGCCTGCCTTATCGCTCGAAGAACTTCTTCACGTCCCATTTCTATGCACCTACGGTGCATTTGCGACCGTTGAGGAGTTTATGATGATAACCACGTGAGTTCCACTACTCAGCCATCCGCATTCTGCCGAACTTCGGGAACGTTCCAAATATGTCCCTCTCTAGGATTGGTCGATGGACGCTCACGGAATGGATGATAGCGAGTGGGTCGAACTCCAGAGGAACCTCCTAGAAACAATTCCTGTTTACGACCGCATCAATCGTTTTGCGACCCTTGGACAGGTAGCTAGGTGGAGAAGGATAGTCCGAGACATGCTTCCCGAGGGAAGGGTCCTCGAGGTGGGATGTGGCCCGGGGAGTTTCGCAGAGGACGTAGTCGGCAGGGACCTGGTCTGCCTTGACCCAATTCCTGAGATGCTCAATTCAGCAGAGGAGAGGGTAAACCGCTCTAGATTTTCACGAGGAGAAGCTGCTGCAACATTTGTCGAGGGAACAGCTGAGAGCCTACCATTTGAAGACAACTCCTTCGACGGAGTTTGCTCCCTATTCTCATTCAGAGACTGGTATGATAAGAAGGCGGGTCTGGACGAGGCACTTAGGGTACTGAGGCCAGGTGCCCCGATCATCATAGTCGACCCTGCCAAGATAAACCGGATTCACGGGATGTTGGGCGTTATGTGGATGAAGGTCTGGGTAGGAGCTTATGCTAGGATTGTCTGCGGAAAGAGGGACCATCCCTGGAAGTGGCTAACAAAGACATACTCCGAATTTGGGACAACTAGAGAATACGTGCAAATGCTGAAACAGACTGGATTCTCAGACGTGAAAGCTAAGTTGATATTCCCTGGGATGGCCACGATTTGGCAAGCTCGAGCTCCCTTAGAATAGCCAAAAGACTCTCCTACAGGTTACTGCCCTCCAGATGAACCCCTTTGTTAGACGATTGAAGGACATGTTTAGAGCCCAGTCTGGGAGTCTGAAGATTAGGCTCCCCAAGCCAAATGCCCTCTTCGAGTTGCGCATTACTTTACCCATCTGACACTCCCATCTGCTCTCGTACTCATCGAGCGCTACTCCTTCGTTGATATGATCCGAAATGACCTGGCCAGCTATCCTCCCCCCAATCATGGCGATGGTGATCCCAGCTCCGTTTGAAGGCAGGACCATCCCAGCGGAATCCCCAACAAGCAGGTATTTCCCCTTAACGAACGAGCTTATTGCTCCCGACATTGGAAGAGAACCTGCACCCCTGAAGGTCACCTCCCCCTCGAACTTCGAGATGAATTCGTCAGCGATCTGGTTGAGGCTCCTTCCTCCAGACATCTTCCTCTGAATGCCCACTCCAATGTTTGAGCCAGAGTCCTTTGGGAATACCCATGCATATCCCCCAGGGGCGGCAGAACCGAAATGCAGCTCCAAAGCATCTGAGTGAATGCCCTCTTTTAGTACGAATTTCACAGGGATGTTCAATGAATCCTCCTCCCAGAATTGCCTCCTGACTGGATCGTTATGCCCACCAGCACCGACGATAATTTTCCCTCGTAGAGAATCTCCGTTCGACAGGATCACGGATTCTCCATCGATATTCTCTACTCTATGCCCCAGGAGGTATTCCACGCCAGCTGAAGACGCCAGTTCGACTAGCGCCTCGTCGTGCGCGACCCTGTCAAGGACAACGCCTTCGAAATCGTACTCCAGCCCCTTCCCGTTTGGAGGGACCAGACGCATCTTCTTGGTAACCTTTGAAACTGCATCTTGGGGTGTCCTAAACAGGTCATCCATTTCCGGGACATTCGGGCAAAGCCGCCTCATCTCGTCGTTTGTTGGGACTAGCTCCCCACACTGAAGTGGCGACCCGATAGGGTCTCTGCCATCAACAACCACGACACTGAGGCCTCCCTGTGCTGCATATCGAGCTGTGGTACTCCCTGCCGGCCCTCCTCCAACAATGATGACGTCCCAATACCTCTTTCCAGGCATTTGGGCACATCCATCAAGTCGTTCTTGACCCCGATAGCAGAACTATTTCTGATAGCAGACTCTTCGCTTCCGAATCGGGAAGTGTGCTCAGGTGATCCAGAGAACGTTGAATGTGGTTGGATACCAGAACCCTACAGTATTCGAATGATCCAGCGCTCTCCAGTAGCTCGACTAGCTCCTCAAGCCTACTGTCGCTGTAGTTAGTTAGCACGTCCTTCAGGTGGTCTCTGTCAGGCCCATGCAGCATCGTTAGCCCGTAGATTATTGGCAGCGTCATCTTTCCTTCGTGCACGTCTGTCCCTCTTGGTTTCCCGATGATGTCCTCGCCAGTCAGATCCAGTAGATCATCGATCAGCTGGAATGCCCTGCCCAACTCCATTCCATAACCCCAGAGGGCATCGACGTAGTTTTGGGTGGAACGGGCAATCATTGCCGCACACGAGCAACCCGAGGCGAATGGCATCGCGGTCTTTCCGTCAATGATCTCGTAGTAGTCCTCTGGGCTTGTGCTGAGGTCGCGAATATGCTTGAACTGCAGGATCTCTCCAGAGGCTATACCCGCACAAGAGTCTCTGACCTTGCCAACTACTCTCTTGTCGTATTTGGCCCCTAGCTCGAAGCCCAATGAGAAAAGGTAGTCCCCAGCGATGATAGCATGTGAGATGCCATGGGTGGAATGAATGGTCGGCTTACCTCTCCTCATCTTCGACTGATCATAAACGTCGTCGTGGATCAGGGTTGCAGTATGAATCAGCTCAGAAGAAAGCGCTAGGTCGAGAGCCTCGTTGACGTCATCACCCCCTGCTGCTGTGTATGAGATTACACCAAGAATGGGCCTATACCTCTTGCCACCTCCTAGCAATACTTCCCTCGCTACTGACATTGCTGGGCGATCGAGGGCCGAGCTCATCTTCTCTAGAACCAGTTGCTCTATGGCATCCTCTACCATGTTCTTCACCGAATCCAATGTCAACGACTCGATTTTCGCTACTCCCATGTGCCCTGTTCACAGGGGTCGCATATATCAACAGGTGCGCACGCGAATCAAACGGGCACGACACCTGCCCCCCCTTGAGGTGGATGCGATGGAAAACCGGCTAGTTGTGGGGGCTTTGGATTCTGCCGAGTGCATAGTGGGGGGCCATCTAAGATCCCACTTCGAATCGATAGAAACCGAAGAAATTGAGACTTCAATCATTGAGGTGGATGACTTCGAATCCGGCTTGAGCGATCTTTCTTCGGGGAAACTGGATCTCCTTGCAGTTCCTGCGACAGAGACTCTAGGTGCAACAGAGTCCATCTCAAGCCTTGGGTGCGAGGTAATCGGTGCACGGGCGCCTCGAAGGCCCAGCATGGTCCTAGTCTCACCCGACCGACTGATGTACCAACCCAAGTCAGCGATTATCGTTAGCTGCTCGGAACTTGTCAGGAGACAGCTACTAAGGGCGAGATCCGACTTGGACGTAATCTCCCCTCAAGAAGTCGAGGATGCCATTGAGGGATCCGAGCTCCCTGCAGACCCATCAGATTGGCCCAGGTGGTTGGGAGGACTTCTCTCGGAAGGCAAAATAGAAGGCTTCGTAATTTCAAGGACGGAATATGAAACCTCCGACCAGTCCGAGAGAAGGCACACACTGCTACCTTTCCCCAAGGAAAGGGGCGGTGCGCACTTCCTCCCCAAGCCATTCTCAGACATTATAGCAATCGTTTGCAGGGCCGGCTTCCCTTCTGGGATGGGCAAAATGGTGACAGAACCGGAGGGAAACACGGCACTCTGGGTCCAAAGCAGGATAATGGGCGATTTGGACGATTCTTTCGCCGACACTATCGGGATCCAGGTCAGGCACAGGCAGATTGGGGGCCTACTCAGGCAGGCAGAAGAGGAAAGGGACATTGTTCTCGAGCAGGCTTGTCACGACCCAGACGGGGAGATTCCGGCAGACGAAGTCAGGGTTGAAATCAGGATTGAGACTATTTCAGTCGATGGCAATAGGACTCTGGCTCTAGACAGGCTGGTTCCAAGGAGCGAGTACCAACACGCCACAATCGGCCTTCTTTTGGACTGGAGGATGCTAGTCAATGAGGCATCAAGGGAGGTCCCTAGGGATCATCCGACAGATGTCGAGGCCCCGTCTTTCCTGCGCTGACTTTACGGAAAACTAAACCCCCACGAAAAACCACCTCCAAACATAGGCCATCGGGGCAACCGATAACTAAGGGTCCATGACGAGGAGGCGGGTGTTGCCATGAGGGTGGACTCTGATCTTCTCAGCTCGATATACACGGGTCGCCTACAGAATCTGAGGCAGAGGGCAGAGGACTGCGGCATACCAAAGACCGGTTCTGTAGAGGTTCTCCGCGCCAAGCTGATCTGCGAGGAGATCCTGCCAGACCTAGACCTTACTTGGGAGGGTATTCAGTCTATGTCCCACAAGGAGATTGGGGAGATACTCAAGGTGTTCGGAATCAAGTCATCAGGATCCCACAAGGAGAGAAGGCAGCGCCTCTGGCTACATCTCAACTACGACTCCAGAAGGATGACCATTGAGAACCTGGCAGAGATGAGCAGAGACGACCTTCACGAACTGTGCAAGAGGCTGGAGCTGGACCTAACCGGGAACAGAACGGTGCTGATGGGAAGGGCCGCCGGTGTCCTTACTAGCCAGATGAACGGATGGGGCAGGATAAAGAGGAGCCTGAGGAGGAACGGTATCCCGTCCTCATCCTTCGAAAGCCCCCCCGAGGAGACGCAGCCACTCCCTTCCGAGGAAATCGACGAGAGCATGTTCCAGACTTTGCCAGCTGAGGCCTTACTCGAGGATGCCAGGGACTCCATGGCCATGGGAATCGACAAGCAGCCCCCCTCGGTCCAGGGAGACCTCCTTACAATACAGGCCAGAGTCGAGGACCTGGAGAGGATGGTAGGCACTATCCTGAGGGGACACGGGGGGTCATGGGGCGAGGTAGAGAGAGATCTTCTCCTCAGGCTGGCGGACAGGAGGGGATGGCCTATCAGGGAGAAATTTGTCAGGCACCGCGTCCTTATGGTGGCTACCAATATTGCAGAGGTGAAGGGAGCACAGATGGTTTCCTCGGGTGAGTCTAACGAGCTAGTAGAAGACTCGCAGACCACCATAACAAGGATCAGGTCCAAGCTCTCTTATCTTGATAATCCATCAGAATAATGACTATTCGGATTTGACCGAGAAGAAACCGAACCTAGGCTCCGAAATCTCCATGGAGACGTCCCTGAGGAGCTCAATTGTGTCCTCTGCTTCCTCTCTGGATGAACCAGCCGAAATGCATGCCCCAACAAGCGTGTCGTAATCCACGAGGCCATCTCCGCTGTTCGAAAGAGCCCGCATTATAGCTTCCTTGGGTTCTGAAACCCCTGCGGCCTCAGGAACAGGTTCTCCTACTGATTCTACAACTGGCGTTATGGCTACCTCTACTGCCTCCTCCGTCTCCCCACTAGCGGCGGATAGGGCCTTAAGAACAAAGAGTTGGTAAGCTTCGGTGTCGAAATCCGAGTAGTGTGCCCTTGACTGAAGTAGGCCAGAAACCAGGTCTTCCGGAACTTCAGCCTCCACCAGTGAACCCTCGTCAAGTTCGCATCCCAATGACTTCGAGTAGGCGTCAAGTCTCCTGAGTGTAGCCTCAGAAGCTTCAACCAGCCATGACTGGTATGCTGTGCGCTCAATAACTGCAAAGCTCTCGGTGTTTATCGCTGTGAAAATCCCTCCTTCTTCCGATTCATTCCACCTGGCTCTTCCCACAATCATCATCAAGAAACGGTCTCCTGAATCGAATCTTGCTAGTAGCTCTTCGATATCTGGGTGAAGCTCCGGTTTGAATGGTGGCACGCTGAAGTAGTGAACCCCGGATGGATCCCTGATTTGCCCAGAGTAGTATGGACCACTATCGGCATCTCTTCTCTCTAGACTTTCTATTACCCCGCCTACTAGACAGCGATTCACTCTAGCTCCGATCTTGGTCACCACGAAGGAAGGGTCGAACTCCCCTACTCCCTGCTCTACCAAGGAAGCCTCGGAGTACTCTTGTGCGAACATCCTTATCGCACTCTGCCTCACTCTTGTCGGCGCTGACTTGGCAATCAAAGAACCACCTCCCATCTTTTCTTGACTTCTTCCGCTTCTTCTGCAGGTTTTTGTTCGAGAACCTCAGCTCTTTCCGCGAACACCATTGCTCCTTGCCCATCTACTGAGCACCTCCCATGAACTAGCATTTTTCTACCCAAAACCAGACTCTGTAGACGAGAAACAAAATCTTGGCTGCTAGTACTGGCAACCTCATCCTTCACATCTTGCATGCTCATCTGTAGGAAATCCTCTGCAGGTTCCTTGCCGAGGAATAGATTCGCGTTAGAGACCCCATTGTCTAGAACAAATCGGAGACGCAAGTCTTCTTCGCCCCTCTGTGGCCCATGCTCTGAGCAAGAACTCTCCCTCAACATTCTTCGGCATTCTGGACACCTTTCAATAATCCCTGACCCGCTGTTGATTGCCACAATTGTACCTTCTGTGGAAATGCCCCTCCGTGAGCCGCCCTTTGTGATGTCTGTAAGGCTAACATCTACCCAGTGGTTTTCTGGGTCCAGTTTATCCCAAGGAGAATCAGAAAGACTGGAGACTTGGTCAATGTTGTCAATCACCAAGTCGGGCGACCCCTGCCAGAACTGTACTCTACCGCCCTCTACCCTGATGAACTCCCCGGGTTTTGGGTCGAAGTCGCACCAAGCGGTGAGTCTGCACCTTCCAGTAGGGTCCATCACGTCCCCCCCACGCACGACCCTCTTGCTGCCGTCATCAGCATCGAAGGTCCTCTGACTCCAGTTCTCCACCTGTAGAGTAATTGTTACGTCTCTCATACCGTTTCTCAGGTCTGCGATTGAGGCCTTGGTCGATGCAGAGAGATCTTCCAATTCCGGGAAGGCTGTGTCGTGGTACGGCTCGATAACCGTGCCATCGTTGATGTTGATCTCTGGGGTTTCCCTGAATTTCCTCACGGATGCGCCCACAATCTTGACCAGCGACCCCTCTTCGTGCTCGAACTCCTTCCATGAAAGGAAACCTATGCTTCCGCTAGAGTCGGCAATCCTCCCTCTAACAACTGGAATCTCTCCACTACCATCCCTCCTTACTATAACGTCAGGTTTGGAAGACAATATCCTTCCAACTATATTGACGAAACCCTCCATTTCTGATGCCTTGGATATGCTGAGCGGCTCGTCACCTGCTGGGGGCCCCCCGCTCCCTTCTTTGAGAACAGTAACCCTGGTCGTTCTGTTAATGTTGAGCGACCTCTTGCCATTCCACTCATTCACCGAGGTCCCCTCTAGCCTAACCACGGAGCCCGGGAGAAGGGTGTCTCCCTTGTTCCCCCAGTCCTTGTAGTCCCAACGCACTCTCTCTGAGCTCGCCTCCCAGGGGTTATCCTCTACCCAACCGAACGCAATCTGTCGTTCCTCCCCTTTGACCATCTGGGTTCTAGGGGTGTATGAAACCACTGAAACCTCGATAGTTACGTTCCTGTCATCGGCCTCTAGCTCTGAGAACCTCTGTACATTCTTCTCCTCCCGCACCGGGACAGAGAGTCCTTTGGACGCATCGCCCCCAGTCGCGACCTGAAACTTGCTGATCACAGACCTTAGCGCGTCCTCAGGAGGTATCAGGAACTCTTTCTCATACCTAGCGAACTCCTGGCCAACCTCTCCCTCGTCGGCATCAGGGCACTCTTGCTTCACTACAGCTATCTGGTTTGCATAGGTCGTCTTGTCAGTCATTTTCTCACCCCAATCAGATGATGGGCGATGAGTCTACTTCAACCAACGATACATCGCGGAAAAAGGGCACCAGACAAGACGTTGTTTGGGAAACGATTGTCGGTGCATGTTGGGGTAGACTCGGCACCTCATTACCTCCGGAGATGCGAGTTCAAATCGACGGTCTTTGAACGTGTCCATGTCCAGAATAGTCCACCGACGGCGTTTTCCCCACGACCCCATACGGAAGTTCGATGAGTGACAACGAGCTATGCAGGTTCGGGGTGCTGACTGCCTCGGACAGGGCTAGCGAGGGAGAGTACGAGGACGTCAGCGGACCTTCCATCGAGGAGTTCCTGAAAGATGTCATAACCTCCGATTGGAAGGTAGTCCGGAGGCTGGTCCCCGACGAGAAGGAATCAATCGAGGCAGCCCTGATCGAACTTATCGAAGTCCAGGGTTGCTCAGTAGTGGTCACTACCGGGGGAACCGGTCCAGCAAACAGGGACGTGACTCCCGAGGCCACGGAGTCGATCTGTGATAGGATGCTCCCGGGCTTCGGTGAGCAGATGCGGGCAATCTCGATGAACTACGTCCCTACGGCTATTCTGTCCAGGCAGACTGCTGGGATTAGGGGTTCATCCCTAGTCATCAACCTCCCTGGTTCCCCGAGGTCGATTAGAGAGATACTGGACTCCATTTTCGCGGCGGTCCCGTACTGCGTGGACCTCATCGGGGGCCCTTACATAACTACCGATCCAGAAGTCGTGGACTCTTTCAGGCCGCCTCACGCCAGACGCGAATGATTCATGCGCACTTGTGGGGTCGGGGTGCTATGGCGAAAGTGAAGTCGGGGGTCGGGACAACAGACCGCGCTAAGGATGAGGTAAGGGAAATTGAGGTCAAGCTTGACTTCACCCCCAATGCGCTGGCCTCACTCCTATACGTCCAGGGAGACACCCAGGTTCTGGTGTGCGTCACTAAGGCAGACTCGCTTCCAAGATGGTTCCCCCGGGATGCTCAGAGGGGGTGGGTCCACGCAGAGTACTCTTTACTCCCTGGCTCTACGGACACTAGGTTCCGCAGAGAGCGAAACGGGGCTAAAGGCAGGACGATGGAGATTGAGAGGCTGGTAGCACGTTCCCTAAGGGCTGCAGTAGACCTGGACGAGCTTGGCCCAGTAGCGCTCACCGTGGACTGCGACATCCTAAATGCCGATGGAGGGACCAGATGCGCTTCGATCACAGCTGCCAGCATAGCACTCAGGCTAGCTGTCAGAAGGCTGATTGCCTCAGGAGAGTGCCTGCCCAAGGGCAAGAGGCTGTCCAGGGAAGATATCAGGAAGGGGGCCAAGCAGGTTCCACTTACCCCGGAGGAAATGGCGGAGCACGAACTGTCGGTCATGCCCGATGACGTGGCTGCACTAAGCGTTGGAGTGGTTGAAGGCGAGGTCTGGACTGACCTTGACTACGTCCTCGACAGCAACGCAGACGTGGACATGAATGTGGTCATGACCAGCTCAGGCCAGTTCGTGGAGGTCCAGGGGACCGGCGAGGAAGCGACCTACTCCAGGGATGAACTGGAGTCACTTGTAGATGCTGCAGTATTAGGGATCTCCAAGATCAACGATCTCCAGAAGAGGGTCCTCTCCGGCGCGAATTGATGGTGGGACTGGCCGGACTTGAACCAGCGGCCTCCGCATCTTCAGTGCGGCGCTCTCCCAGCTGAGCTACAGTCCCGTAGCATCTCCGCCACCACAGCCCCAACTTCAAGCCTTCCTAGGGCGACAAACACGAATCGGTTCGGTTCCGGGACTAAGTACAAAGCCCCTGCCGAATATCGATGGATATGAATCAAAGCCCTGAAAACACCGTCCTCCGTTCTGACTACGACGCATCGTTAGTGGGACTTTACGCATCTCTGATCGCAGGTGGGCTAATGCTCGCATACGCGATTTACTACGTTACTGTGGTGAACGTTACAGATGATCTATCATTCCTGACACTGGGGGCGATAACAGGAATCACCTCACTCTCTGTGATAGGCATGCACGAGTGGTTCAGGCACCAGCATGGCCCTGACAGGCCCGAGAACCCAATCGAGGAGTACGGGGGGGCGATCGCGGTTTTGATGGGGACCCTATCCGTCGTATGGCTGACGAGGTATGCGGTGTACTTTGCCGGCCTCGACAAGGGGTGGATAGAGGTACAAGAGGAACCGGTGTGGATGCCAGTCTGGCTCCCTGTATTGCAATCGGCATGCGTTCTTCTGGTGATGGAAATCAGCACCAGATTGATTCAGAGACACTCACTTGGCACGTTCCCTAGGACAGTTGTCGTGCTCGCGCCGCTTAGCCTCGTCTATAGCGGAATCGAGATTTGGCTTGATTACGCTCGCGGGGATCTGGAGGTCTTCGTCACTTTCTCAGTGCTACTGATGGTCATCTCCTCAATACTGTACTCGTTGAGGCTTGGAATGGCATTTCTTTACCTGGCCTCGGCAGGGTTCTCAGTAGCGCTGCCCATATTCATGGCGTTACGGGGGTGGGGAAGCACCGAGTTCGCCTCTCTCTTGGTCCCCATAGTCGTAGTTGTTGGGATTACGGCTACTGACAGGAGCCTCTCCAGGAAGATGATCGAGAACGGCTCGGGAGTAGTAGTATCCGCGATACTGTTCAGCCAACTCATCTCTTCCATCAACGAGACTCCGTTCGTTCTAGCGGAACTCGTGGAAAGCAGGCACCCCTTCGGACTGACATTCTGGCTATGGCTGGGCCTACTGGTTGGCTGGTTCGCGCCCACGACAATGCAGAGAACTCCTGCGATGCCTATCGGGCTGGCCCTGGCACTAGCTCTGTTGGCCGACGAAGCGGCACTGGTCGGATGGGCAGTCGGGATTGCAGCCTTCACCTACCTCGAGACCAGGCCGCAAGCCAGGGACTGGGTGGTCCGACTAACATACTGCGCAATGATGGCTTCCTGGTTCATCTCATCAGCCGCGCTAGCCTCGAAAGATGCCCGCCACGAAGTGATTGCAACGTCTGGAGACTTCTCGCTCACTATGCTTCAGGCATGGTCATTCTTGCTACTTCCGGCCCTCCTATTGCTGGGCATCTGGGCACAGCGAAGGGGGAGGCTGGCGTTCTTCGACGGTCCTGCAATGCTCCTGGTACTGGCCTCAATCAATGCGCCCCTGCTCTCTTCATCGGGAGACATGCTATCCGTATTGATCGTAGCAGCCTCGCTGTACCAGTTGCACCTGTTGCTAGGGAGAGAAGCAGAGCACAGCGGAGCCATGAATGCAGGCCTAGCTACCCTAGTGGTGACTCCAGTAGTGGTCTCCCTACTCGTGCAGGCATTCGACGACCCTGCGAATCTCACAATCATCACGAGAGTACTGCCTATTGTCTCCGCAGTAGCGCTCTTTTCGATCTGCCACCTCCACAGGGGGCCTAGCAAGGGCCTGATGATGCGCCCAGAGTTTACTGCAATTCTTTTCCTGATCCTGATTTTCCTGCTTGCCAATCTATCTGCCGATACTGAACTCGGTGAACCAGAACTGGACCCAAGCCAAGCGATCATCCTCACTCTCTTCTGCTTGGGCCTTGTTTCGGCTCTTCTTTCATTCGAGGGCGGAGCAGTTTGGGACACGACCCCGTTGGAGAAGCTCGTTGGGATTGGCTACCTCCTCCCTGCATCGATTATTTCTGCGGGCATCCTTGTAGACGAGGGGGGGGACCTGCTCTCCCTCGTCCTTAGGGACGCTCTTGTCGCCTCAGCCCCAGTGATCATCAACCTCCGTACCACTGACATTTCTGACCGGTCTCAAGAGGCCAGGCTAGTGGGGGCGGCCACACTCGCCACACTCCTGTTCGTTGGGATGACTGATGTCTCAGGGGGCCTCCTTGCCCTTCCGGTATTCGCAGTCGCGGTGCATAGGGCAACGAAGCACGTTTCAACCTCAATCCTTCTAGCCCTTCCTGTGTTCGCCGTAATTTACTCCTCGTACTTCCATTACTCTTACTTCGATGATGGAAGGGGCGGGGGGATTGTCTGGTCTATCCTCGAGGCGGTCCCCTACCTCAGGGAGACCACGGATCTCTTGGCGATCTCCACCCCTCGTTGGGCCTCCCTGATGCTATTCGCTATCCCCGCGGCAGCGGCTTTCTACATGCCTGCAGAAAGATCCCGCGAGGATGGGTCTAGGTACGGGCCCGAGCAACTCTTCGGGCCCGCCATCGCGGCTCTACTGGGGATTGCCTTCCTCCTCCCGGACGTCAGGACGGCACCCACCGTAATCGTCATCGCTCTTACTATAGGCGCGTGGAAGAAGGGGGTTGTAAACTGGTTCTTGGTGAACCCTGTTGCAACTCTCTGGGCCTCCTACAACCTAATAGGATACGTAAACGATCATGATTTCTTCTCAAATCAAATAGACTGGGAATACTCACTTGTGGTAGCTGGCCTGGTCAGCTTTGCTCAGTACTTCTTCTTACAGAACGGCAAGCTGCTTGAGAACCTCCCAGACGCTGGTGCAAATGACCAATCGATAAGCCTACTCGGCTGGTCCTCAAGGGCCTTCGGTTACGCTTTCATCCTCCTGTCCGGGGGCATTACTTGGATACTGCCTTTCGTATCTGCCCTACTAATGGGTTGGGACGCCCTGAGGAGCGGATTTCCAGTACTGGTTCACCTCTCCGTAGTCATTCAATTCTTCACCCTCAGCGAATTGCTTGCTGACTTGAATATCGATAGCGATCAAGCACTTCTATGGCCGGTATTAGTCGGAATTTCGATGGTCTCACTCTCATGGAAACTGGTTGACCCCTATGGGGGGGAAATCCAATTTTCGATGTTTCAAGATGAAGAGCACGATGTAGAAAAGGAACTGGGCTTGCTTGGGTCGGCATTCGCCCTCCTCCCCCTGATATCCTACTCCCAGTACGTAAATTTCGAGGCATCCTTCGGGATCTCAGTAGTGATTCTCTCCCTTCACCATGTCATAGTCGGGTTCCAGAGGGACCAAGGGTGGAGGAGGTTGCTGA
>MDTE01145988.1_pt1 | contig 15712 bp, 15 predicted proteins | sample 811231 | NCBI WGS metagenome assembly MDTE01 (sample SAMN05326651, study PRJNA326480) | marine metagenome | isolation source: seawater | place: Indian Ocean: Red Sea | collected 2010
ACAAAATTCCGATTTCTCTCACCCATTGCCCATGTAAATCCTTCATTTCGAGAAAAAACTATTGCATCTGACAGACCACCATCACGATACCGTTGCAAAATCACACCTCTTCCCTTGGCCAATTTAGGCACTTGTTCTAACGGAATAATAAGCAATTTGTGGTTGTCTCCAACCAAAGCTACGCTATCGCCTTCTGCAGGAACACAAACCAAAGCTCTTTCTCCAGGGGCAACATTCATCACTTGCTTGCCCGCGCGGGTTTGGGCCAATGTCTCGCCCCCAGAGACAAGAAACCCTCTTCCATCACTAGAGCCAAGTAAAAACTGCTCCTCTTCCTTATACAAAAAAAGTGCCACTACTTCGTGTTCATTGGGTATATCTACAATCATACGGAGGGGTTCCCCAAAACCTCGACCTCTTGGAATTTTATCGCACGAAATAGCATAAAAACGTCCGTTTCCTGCGAACGCCACTATAGTATCCCTACTCTGGGCCTTGATCACAAATTTTTCAGCGTCACCATCCTTGTATTTAAGACTACCTAAATCGGTCAAATGACCTTTAATTCCCCTAATCCATCCTTTTTTCGTACACACAATAGTTACTGGCTCTGACTCGGCTAGGCCTTCCAAGACGGCCATAGATTCTCCTTCATTTCTTCGTCCAAAATTGGTTCTTCTTTCATCCCCCCCATCTTCAGCCAATCTCTTCTTAAGATCTTGGAGTTCCATTCTAATATGACGCTCTTGCAAAGCCTTGCTTTTAAGAATTTTATTTAGGTCCTTTAAGTCTGAATTTAGGCTCGTGTACTCCGATTCGATTGCAATTTCTTCAAGTTTTCTTAGTTGTCGCAACCGCATTGTTAAGATGGCATTAATTTGAGTGGTATTTATCTTCCATTTGCGTTTCATCTCAGTTTCAGGATCTTCAGATTCTCGAATTATTTTGATCACTGAGTCCAAATTGAGATACACCACTCGGAATCCTTCCAAAATTTCGATTCTTAACTCAACTTTACTCTTTTTATCCTTTGTGCGCCTCCTAAGAACTTCAAACCTATGCTCCAAAAAAGCATTTAATGCACCCCTCAAAGAAAGAACCTCCGGCACCTTCCCCTTAGTGAGTACATTCAAATTCAGCGGTACGCGGCTCTCCAAGTCGCAGCTCTTAAAGAGTATTTCCATTAATGACTCAGCATCAATGGTTCGCGAACGAGGCACGAGCACTACGCGAATATCTTCAGTAGACTCATCGATGATATCAGCTAGCCATGGTATCTTTTTCTCGTCAATCAAATCCGCAATCTTCTCTACCAATTTTGCCTTTTGGACCTGGTAAGGAATGGAGTTAACTACGATCTGATACTGTCCATGGGGGAGTTGCTCAGTTTTCCAATTGGCCCTAAGACAAAATGACCCTCTACCAGTTTTGTATGACGTAATAATCGATTGATCATCCTCAATAATTTCCCCCCCGTTTGGAAAATCTGGGCCAGGTATATACTTAATCAAAGTTTCCGTACGAGCTTTAGGTGACTTAAGAAGATGCAATAACCCGTCACAAAGTTCCGTCGCATTATGAGGCGGTATACTGGTAGCCATACCCACGGCTACACCATTAGCGCCATTAGCCAGTAAGTTGGGAAAGGCAGCTGGAAGGACTACTGGTTCCGAATCATCCCCATCATAAGTATCTGAAAAATCAACTGTATTCTCATCTAATCCACGAAGCATGCTTTCAGCAATTTGCGTCAATCTTGCCTCGGTATAGCGCATAGCAGCTGCGTTATCGCCATCCAGATTTCCAAAGTTACCTTGTCCTTCAACTAACGGATAACGGGCCGAGAAGTCCTGAGCCAATCGCACCAAAGCGTCATAAACAGCTACTTCTCCATGCGGATGAAATTTACCAATCACATCGCCAACTACCCTAGCACATTTTTTGAAACCTGAAGTGGGATTTAGCCGCAGTACCCGCATGGCATAAAGTAGGCGACGATGTACTGGCTTCAAACCATCCCTAACGTCTGGAAGAGACCTAGATACTATAGTTGACAAGGCATAGGATAGATAGCGCTCACTTAGAGCCGTAGAAAAATCGGTAGAAATCACCCGTTGTTTTTGATCTGACTTAGACACTATTCTTTCCTGTTTCGCTAAGACATTTTTTTTGATAATTGCTCTAAAAATTGCCTCCGCGCACAAAGTAGTTTTATTCCATGCCCCACAGCAGCACGCCTAAGAAAATGGCCAGTTAAGGCCAAACCATCCAAGATCTCTGATTTGTTGGCCTTGCCCCCATAAACAATAAAGCCAGGCAGAGGAAGCAATTTTTTCGCATATGGAAGTCCTGCTTTTTTAGAAACAGCTCTGCCACTTTTTGGAGATACCCAAACCAAATCAACTGTTACTCCACTAACAGCACACTTCTCTAGATTTAATCCAAATCCGATATCCGATAATAAATCTAATTCCCACATTATATATCGCATCAAATAATCCTCACCCGACAGAAAACTATCAAGCAAAGAAACAGTATGATCAAACAAAGTTCCGCATGGTTCCCGTTCTGGCAAGAGTAAATCAACTAATCCACAGACGGCTGCAAGACCTGATAACTTAACCGGGTATTCCATAAGAACCGCTGCACACGGCCTCGTTAACTCTAACTGAAAATTTCCCAAATTATCTTGCAGCCGGGCACTCCACATACATTGTAATAGGTTTCCCATCTGTAACACCGGACGCATCCTACGTCCAGTTCCACCTTGCACCAAACCGAGATGCCTACCTTTTCCACGAGTAAAAATAGATACAATAGAGGAGTTTTCTCCAAATTTCCTACCGCTTAAAAAAATTCCCTCATCCGTCCAATTCATTGCAGCTATTCATAGATTTTGAGATCAAATTTTTAACAACGACACCAATCTTGTTGATTTGCTTCCTAAGATTAAACATCATATTTTAAGCCTAATGAATTAAAATACTCCTTCCTCTCCCCCCACCCTTTATCAACCTTTACTCGCACGAATAAATGAGTTTTTACTCCCAACAACTTTGCAATTCCTTTTCGGGCAGCCCTACTGATGGCTTTGATTCGATCTCCATTATTACCCACAACAATGAGTTTATGGCTTTCTCTCTCAACAAAAATGGTCTGATTTACTCTAACACTTTTATCAACCAAGGTCCGCCAACCGTCAGTTCCCACCATGCATGAATATGGTAGCTCTTGCTGAAGTTGCAGAAATAGCGCTTCTCGAGTGATTTCCTCAGCCAAGTAACGAAGTGGTAGGTCAGTAAGCTGATCTTCAGGGTAATGCCAAGGACCTTCTTTCGCCTTTAAGAGCAGTGATTTAACCAAATCTTGAACACCATCCCCTGTAAGAGCGGAAATCATAAAAATTTCCCAACCTATTTTCTTTGAGGAAAAAAAATCAGCAACTCCTAGTAGCCGAGTTGGATGAACGAGATCAGTTTTATTAAGCGCAATGGTCACCGGAATCTCTTTCAGAGTAAATTCCTCAATAATATTTTTTGTGCTATCGGTTATACCGGTGGAACTGTCTAGTAAAAAGACAACCTGATCGGCATCCCGGGCACTGGACCATGCCGAATCAACCATTGCTCTTTGCAAACGTTTCTTAGGTCGAAATAATCCAGGCGTATCAATAAAAACTAGTTGCACCTGCCTTCTATTGAATAGGCCCACGATATTATTTCTAGTAGTTTGAACTTTAGGAGACACTATTGAAAGCTTAACACCAACAATACGATTCATCAGAGTAGACTTACCTGAATTCGGTGCTCCTACCAAGGCAACTACTGCAAACTTTTGGTTTGGGACCAGGTAATCCTCCATCAATTACACTAAGTGGCCGAGTTGGCCTTTTCTTTTAAGAATAGCAACATTTTTTCGGCTGCTGCACGTGTTGCCATTTTTTTTGAAGGGCCATAAGCACTCAATTTCTCAATACCAGCTATAGCTACAACTACTTCAAAATTAGGTGAATGGGCGGGACCTTTCTGGGACACTACCTCATAAATGGGAAGCCCCAAGCTTTTCCCTTGAGTCCAAATCTGAAGGGATGTCACCGCATCCTGCGGAGGTTCTATTTGTTCATTTACCAGATCATCCCATTCACGAAGAATAAACTCTTTAGCTTTTTCCACCCCCCCATCTATGTAGATTGCTCCAATCAAAGCCTCACATGTATCTGCAAGCATCGATGAATTCATATTATTCCCACCTGAACTACCTGTTCGTGACAAAGATACACTTAGGTGGCTTGCCAAACCTAAACGCTGAGCCACCCTAGCTAGGGCCTCTGTCTTAACCAGGTCAGCAAAACGCAAGGCTAACTCACCCTCTGTCTCCTCCTCAAATTTCTCAAACAAATATGTTGCAATCACCAATCCTAGAACACGATCTCCCAGAAACTCTAATCTTTGGAAGTCAATTCCGTTGTTGCTTTGCCTTCCCTTGGATAGCGCATTAGTACTTGGATGTGTAAGGGCTCCCTCAAGCAGCTCCAGTCGTCGAACTTGTAGACCGAGGAGATTATTTATCTCTTTAGCTGCTTGGAGATCCACAATCATCCTTATTTCTAAAGTAATCTTCCTAGTCGACTATAACGAATTGTAAAAGGCCAACCCCAAATTTCCCATATTCTAGCCGTTCCCTTTGTCGAGAAAAACAGTATCTCTGCCCGCCCTACCAAGTTTTCCTCAGGAATGTATCCCACTGAACGCACCCTGCTGTCCTGTGAATTATCCCTATTATCGCCCATGCCAAAATAATGACCATCGGGAACAACGTAAACCGGGGTATTATCAAGACTTCCCGGATGGGAACGAAATGGAGTTGCATCAAGTACCCGATATGTTCGGCCCCCAGGCAAGGTTTCCTCATACTGAGCATATTTAACCTGATCTCCGTGCCGATTCCTGTATTCATAATCCTCAATGCGCACCCTGTTTACCATTTCGCCATTAATATAAAGCACCCCATCCTTTACTTGAATTCTATCACGCGGAAGGCCCACGATCCGCTTTATATAATCAGTTGAATTGTCTCTTGGTAGTTTGAACACCGCTACGTCCCCACGTTGAGGGGAATCCGAAAAAACCCTACCACTAAATAAATTGAGACCATAAGGAAGGGAATACTTGCTATAACCATACGAAAATTTGGAAACAAAAAGATAGTCACCCACCATTAACGTCGGATACATTGACCCAGAGGGAATGTTAAATGGCTCATACGCGAAGGTCCTCACACCAACTGCTATAAGCACAGCATAGAAAACCGTTCTCACTGTTTCCCAGAACGGATCATCTCCTAATAATTTATCTCTTAATACCTTTTTCACTATTCCGCATATACTCGTAAATTATTGAAACTTACTAACCACGTATCCAGATTTAACGTGGCGGAAACAACACATTGCGTGACACCACAACCTACACAGTTTTTCTCGCCCCATCCACGTCTTCATACAAACTTAATTGCGCGTTCCCAATGTTGGGTTGGCTGAAATTATTACAATAGCATAGGCTAAACCCGAATCATCTGTCAGACTAATCTCAATTTGGGGCTTGCATCCTTCTGGAACCAAGCGATTTAGGCGCTCTAGAGCACCACCAGACAAAACAACTGAAGGTTTACCGCCCGGCAAATTGATAATAGAGATATTTTTCCAAAACACCCCCTTCCTAAAACCTGTCCCCAGAGCTTTAGAGACAGCTTCCTTTGCCGCAAATCTCCTAGCGTAACAGTCACTCGCGCGCAACCTTTTACTACAACTCTGTTGCTCCCTTTCGGTAAAAATTCTATGAATAAAACGCGCGCCAAAACGTTCAATAGTGTTATGAATTCTTTTGGATTCACAGATATCCTGTCCTAAACCAACTATCATAATTGGGAAGTAAAAATCATGAATCTACACCTTAATTGCTTCGGGCCAAATCTATAACCCTTCTCATTTGCGTGACCACATCTCTCAAACCTGTAAACACCGCTTCACTTATTATAAAATGGCCAATATTGAGCTCCGTGATCTGACCAATTTTAGCAACCATAGCAGCTGAACCATAGTTTAGGCCGTGCCCCGCATGACACTCTAAGCCAATATTGATTGCGTGTTCCGAAGCAGAAACCAGGCGATTAAATTCATCCGGGTTTGCGCTACCCTTAGCGTAGGCTTCACAATAACTGCCAACATGCAACTCAACTGCATCGGCACCAGCTTTTAAGGAAGCTTCGACCTGCCGTTCATCAGGATCCACAAATGTCGCCACTTTTATTCCCGCTGCAGAAATACTGCCAATAAAATCGATAAGATAAGGTAGCTGTCCCCTAACATCCAACCCACCCTCGGTAGTTAATTCCCGGCGTTGCTCAGGAACCAAACAGATAGCACTCGGCAAATTTTTAATGGCAATAGAAGCCATCTCCTCCGTGGCTGCCATTTCCATATTTATCGGCACATCACTCTCGTGAATAAGTCGAGAAATATCGTCATCTAATATATGCCGGCGATCCTCGCGGAGATGAACAGTGATAATATCAGCCCCAGCCTCAGAGGCCACACGAGCCGCTAAAATTGGGTCAGGATGAATACCTCCCCGAGCATTTCGCAACGTCCCAACGTGATCAACATTTACTCCCAATCGGATCGAAGAATCTGAATTAAGTTCCCTTGGCTTGCTTTCTGGATTAGTCATTTATTATATTTTTGTTCCTTATTCGCCCCCGGCTCTCTCTGTAGCGGCTAATTAACTCACGCACAATAATAAAAACGATAAACCAAGAGATAACACCTAATACAAAGCCGCCCAAAATCATGGGCAAAAAATATGGAGCTAAAACCTCAGAAAAATTATCAAAAATATAACTCATAGAAGGAACTTTCCCCACCTGTAAATCTATACTCCGTGGTAAAAAATAATTCCCTAAGTTATAGGTCACCCAGCTAATTATCGGAAAGGTTAAGGGATTTAAGAAAAGTGTTCCTATAGCTGCAGCGAGTAAACTTCCTCCCATAAGCCAACTGCCTGCTACAGCAATACCTATATGGAGGAAGTAAAAAGGAGTGAATGACACAGCCACACCCCACGCAACACCAATTGCAACTCTATTAGGAGACCCATCAATTCGTTGAACTCGATAAGCACTATACTTTAGTGCACGTCTCCAGCCCGTGTGGGGCCATACAAAATGGCGGACTATTGCCAATTTCCCAAGACGTTGTTTACGACTAAATATACTCATCGTGACACTCGAGGACACTGGCCACTACGAACAAATAAAAGGTGGCTCCACATAAATATCCCCCTCATTTCCCAACCCTTTCCACTTGGTAAATTGCAGGATGGGCCCGCAGAGCCGCAATGATTTGGGTTAGGTGCTGGACGCTCATAACCTCTACGTCGATAACGAACTCAAAAAAATCCGTCGATCGGTTTGTGACCTTTAAGTTGGAAATATTCCCTTCAACCCTCGCGATGACTTCCGTCAAGGCACTCAAGCTACCAGGAATATTATTGAGAATCGCAGATATCCTTCCAACGTGGCTCTCTGTCTCAGCTAGAGACGAATTCCATGTAATGTCTATCCATCTTTCTGGTGTACTCGAAAAACTCTCCAAAACCTCACAATCAATAGTATGTACAGTGACACCTTTTCCCTCATTTATCAGGCCCACAATCCGATCGCCAGGCAATGGACTGCAGCATCCAGCCAAATGAACCGCCATCCCCGGTGTCAAACCTTTAATGGCGACTGTTTCACCTTTCCTTTTTGCCTTAAAACGGGGTTTACGAAATGGAATGATTATCCTCCGGCCGCCGCGTCTTTTCCTGGCCGCCCTCGGAGCGACCATCGATAAAACCTCCCTGGAGTCCAACCTCCCCTGACCAACTAAACTAAATAACTCACTAACATCTTTGAGTTCATTTTTTTCGACAAATGGCTGGACAACCTCTCTCGTCAAAATCTCCTCAGATTCAGAGAAAGTCTTTTTTAATATTTCCTCTCCCAGGATGGCAAACTCATTTTCCTCACGATCTCTCACAAAACGACGGATCCTGGTCCTGGCCTTACCGGTCACGACAAAATGTTCCCAATTTGGATCGGGTGTTTGTCCGCTGGAGCTTAAAATTTCGACTTGATCGCCATTCTGCAACTGAGTTCGTAGAGGCGCTACTCTCCCGTTTATTTTTACTCCGACACAGTGATCCCCAACCTCTGAGTGCACTGAATAGGCAAAATCTACTGGAGTCGCTCCATCCGGCAACGCGATTAGATCACCCTTCGGAGTAAAACAAAATACTTGGTCACGATACATTTCAAGTTTTGTATGTTCCAAAAACTCCTCGGGTCCAGACGCATGCTCCAATATCTCTAGCAGCTCCCGCAGCCATCGAAATCGAGCATCTCCCCGTTCTAACAGAGCTCCATTATCCTCTGCTTTATAAATCCAGTGAGCTGAAACTCCATATTCCGCCACCTCGTCCATGGCAGCAGTCCGGATTTGGATCTCAATCCGGCGTTTCCCTGGCCCAATGACAGTGGTATGCAAAGACTTATATCCGTTTGGCTTGGGTATCGATATATAGTCCTTAAATCTTCCTGGCACAGTATGATAGGCCCGATGAACCACTCCTAAAGCACTGTAACAATCGTCCTCAGATGGCACAACAGCTCTGAATGCCATTACATCTGCAATTTGTTCGAAGTCCACCTCACGCCGAGCCATTTTGCGCCAGATAGAATATGGAGTTTTCTCCCTCCCCCCAACTGTTGCAGTAATCCCTGACAAGCGTAATGTCTCAACCAACTCCTCGATGATACTTGGGATTACAGCAGAATCAGCAGTCCTCAAAGATTCCAGCCTTTTTACTATTGAACCTCTGGCATCTGGCTGCAGTTCAGCAAATGTCAAATCCTCCAATTCATCCTTCATTTCTTCCATGCCAATGCGCTCCGCTAATGGCGCATAGATTTCTAACGTTTCTCGGGCAATTCGTCGACGCTTCCCCGAATTACTTATGTAATGAAGGGTTCGCATATTATGAAGTCGGTCAGCTAGTTTTACGAGTAAAACACGAATATCCTCAGAAATAGCCAATAAGAGTTTACGAAAATTCTCAGCCTGGTGAATCGTAGTATCCCTACCCAACTCCAATTTCCCAAGCTTAGTAACACCATCGACTAACTTTGCCACACTTGGCCCAAATTTATTTTCGATCTCTTGTAGTTCTGCAACTCCATCTTCGACGGTGTCGTGCAACAATGCCGTAATGATGGAATCCACATCCAAACGGAGGTCAGCCAAAATAACAGCGACCTCCGCGGGGTGTGAGAAATAAGGAGCTCCGGAGGCACGAAGCTGGGTCCCATGCCTCGCCATGGAAAAGTTATACGCCTCACCTAGCGCCATCCGGTCTACATTTGGTTCATAAGACTTGACCTTTTGAATTAGGTCTTCATGCCTGATCATAGAAACCGATATGTTTAATACGTCTAATTACCTAACTGACCTCGTAATCCTGGGGTCGATCCCTAGATAGCCTCACCACTGATATTAGCGAAGCCATAAAAGAACCATTTAAGATTGCATCTCCGTTAACCACTAAGAACAAACTTATTGCCTTACTTTTTTAGTACTCAAGAGGGTCTTTTTCTTTAGGGGATGGCGGTTTTGTTGCAGCCAACTGAGCTTTCGCCTCCTCAGGATTAATTGGCTCCTGGCTCTCCAATTCTACCTCCTCCTCGGGTTCATCCCTATGAGCATGTTTCTGGAAACCAGTAATTACACCATCCAAAAGATCATCTGGCAGAACCCTATCTTCCGCTATCTCTCGCAGGGCCACCACAGGATTTTTGTCCCTGTCTCGCTCCACAAGCAACTCAGAGCCAGCAGAGATCTGTCTTGCCCTCTGAGCAGCCAGCATAACCAGCTTAAACCGATTAGAAATTTTAATAATACAATCTTCAACAGTTACCCGCGCCATAAGCTTTCCTTTTTTTTCCAAACCCTTATGTAGACAAGAAATTCCCCCGGCTACCTGTCATTACCTCGCCACAAGCCCTCACAGCAACACTTGTGGCAGATTTTCCCTCAAATATCTAGTCTTGTGGGCTAAGTTTAATTATTTTCTGATTCCTGTGCAGATTTCCTGCCAATTCGTAGGCCGCCACACCTGAAATTGGATGGCGCCAATTCGGCAAAATTTCTGCTAAGGGAACTGTAACAAAATTGCGTTTTTCGAGCTGAGGGTGGGGGAGGCTTAACTCTGGCGATCCTTCCTGGAAACAAGTCGTTTCTCCATAGGATAGCAGATCTAAATCTAATGTCCGCGGACCTATCCTCTCTCGCACAGAGCGTCCAAACAAATTTTCAATATCCAACAACGTCCTTAAAAGCTTATTTGGCTTAAGGTCAGTACTGACCAAAATCACTCCATTAATATACCATGGGTCGGCACTGACTGGCACAGGCTCGCTTAAATACCAGGAGGATTTACTCAATACAGAAATTCTAGAATCTTGGATCTTCTTAAGAGCTTTCCGACAAGTAGATAGGGGACCATCCTGAGCGCTTAAAGGAAGATTAGCACCTATACCAATCAAAATTCCTTCTTCTCTTTCCAGTTCCATCATTTTCCTATCACAAGGTCAAAGCTACTGCGATAAATATAAACATACTCATATAATAATAAACTAGTAGCTGGGATTGCCCAAAAATCAAATAAACTTGATAATGGCGACATAGTTCAAGAATGAATGAAACATGGTACCGAAACGTAAGATTAAGATAACAGAACCGAAGATTAATTGCCAAAAATGTTCAAGGCTTGCCCAGTTCCGAGCTAAAAATAGATTGGTTCAACCAGAATGGTACAATGGCGCTGTGCCTGCCTTTGGTTCGCCGGAAGCCAAGTTGCTGATAGTAGGTCTAGCTCCCGGCTTAAAGGGTGCTAACCGAACGGGTCGCCCGTTCACGGGTGATTATGCTGGCGACCTCCTATATCCAGCCTGCCAAAAATCTGGATTAGCCTGCGGCAGCTACCAACGCTCCCAGACGGACACTCTGCAGCTTATAGATTGTCGCGTAACTAACGCTGTCCGCTGTGTGCCCCCTAATAACAAACCAGTTCTTTCCGAAATTAATGTATGCAACGAATTTTTAAGAAAAGAAATTAACGCAATGAATAGGATTAAAGTTATTCTGGCATTGGGCCATATCGCGCATAACTCAGTTTTACGTGCACTAGATATTAAGTTATCTCACTACAAGTTCCAACATGGAGCCTTCCATTCAATCTCAAAGCCCTTCGTATTGGCCAACAGTTACCATTGCTCCCGCTACAATACTAATACGGGTCGCTTAACAAAAGAAATGTTTGACGACGTATTACGAAATGTATGTTTGACTCTTGGACAATCAAAATGAATTTACCAAGGTTTCCATCTAACCTCGAGAACGAAGCAGACGGGCCTTCTGCCTGTCCCAATCTCTAGATTTCTCACGTTGGCGTTTATCCACTTGACGACGCCCACGCGCTAAACTCAACTCCACCTTTACCCTACCTCGATCATTAAAAAACAGACTTAGAGGTACTAATGTATACCCATCCCGTTGAACCTTTCCTCTTAGCTGATCAATCTCTTTTTTATGAAGAAGAAGTTTTCGCGGACGGAGCGGGTCATGATTAAAATGGGAAGCATCCCGATAAGCTGGAATATGCAAGTTACTCAGAAAAGCCTCTCCAGCATCAAAAGACGCGTAGCAATCGCCAAGACTCGCCTGACCAGTTCGTAGCACCTTGACTTCTGTACCCTGCAATACCAGGCCAGCCTCAACTTTTTCCTCTATGAAATAATTATGGTAAGCCTTCCGGTTCTGACCAACAATTTTTCTATCTACTTCACCGCGTGCCATTGTTCAGAACTTTCATTCAAAAGCCCGGCCATCCCTAAGGCGCTTCGAACACGAGCCTTTGTTTCATCCCGAATATTTGTCATCGGCAGTCTGAGGTCTTCAAGACACAAGCCCAAAAGGCTTGCTGCATATTTGACAGGACCGGGACTGGTTTCCGAAAACAAGGCTTCATTAAGAGGTGTCAGCTTATCATGAGCAGCCAAAGCATCACTAAGGTTTCCTTTTTGCCAATCCTCATGCATTTGGGCACACAAGGAGGGGGCAACATTAGCAGTAACCGAGATACATCCATGTCCGCCGTGCGCCAACATCGCTGGCACACACCCATCTTCCCCACTCAATTGACAAAACTCTTTTCCGATTAGATGCCTAACTAAACTAGGTCGCGAAGCATCACCAGTGGCATCCTTCACGCCAACTATATTAGTTATCTCAGATAAACGCGCCATTGTCTGCACAGACATATCGACCACCGAGCGGCCAGGAATATTATAGATAATAATGGGAATCGAAGAGTTTTCTGCTATAGCCTTAAAATGCTCAAATTGCCCCTCTGGCGTAGGCTTATTATAATAAGGCATTACAACTAACGCCGCGTCAGCGCCCGACTTCGCAGCATGCTGGGTGAGTTCTATGGCCTCCATTGTCGAATTCGAGCCTGTACCAGCTATAACTGGAACTCTTCGATTAGCTACCTCAATGCATAACTCAGTAACCCGTTGGTGCTCCTCATGGCTCAGGCTTGGGGACTCGCCAGTCGTTCCACAGGGCACAAGGCCATGGACCCCAGACTTAATCTGCCACTCAACAAAATCTCCAAAAGCTTTCTCGTCCACCTGTCCATCGCGGAACGGGGTGATCAAAGCTGTATATGAGCCCTTAAACATCGACATTGCCTAATTCCTTCTACAAACCATACTGAACAATAAACTTCACCAAGCCAGCCCGCAAGACCTAGCCTAGAGCAATGTCCTCTATAGCTCGACCAAAATGATACTTCGGCGTAAACTTACCAAGTTGGAGTCAGTCACGGCTTAATGGATATGAGGAGCCTCTAATATTTTGAGAAAATTTATATACCTTGCCTTTATGATCACTGGATTGGCTGTTTGCAATGTAAGCCCTTGTGTGTCTGCTCCAACTACTTTCCTAGCCCCCAAAGATCGTCCAATTTTCCAGGCAGCTCTGCAATCAGCGGCCGATGGAGATTGGGAGTTCGCAAAAACAACTATAGATCTATGCTATGATTCTTTACCAAAAGTAATCCTGGAGTGGCTCTTCTTGCTGGACACAAAGGAAAATATAGCCCCAGAACGCATTACCAGATTTTTAAAAACCTATCCAAATTGGCCGAATGAGGCAATCCTTCGAAAAAAGCTGGAGCGAGCACTAATGTCCAGCGGAAAATCTGCAATGGCCTCACAATGGCTGGAGAGAAATACACCTAACACTTATGAAGGAAAAGTCCGTTTTATTAGTATTTTAATGGAACAAAAAAACTTTTTGGAAGCTAGTAAACTAATAAAAAATATTTGGTTGGATGAAAAATTTTCTTTAAGTGAAGAGCGCAACTTTCTAAAACGATATGGAAAAATGCTCTCGGCACCAGAACATAATCAGAGATTAGACAACTTACTCTGGCAGTCAAGAACCACTGAAGCAAGGCGAATGCTCCACCGGGTTACCTCAGAGGTCCGAAACATTTCTATTGCAAGGATTTATCTTTTAGAAAACCATCCGGATGTAGACCTCGCAATTTCAAAAGTACCTGAAGTCTTGCGTAATCATCCCGGACTAATTTATGAACGAGTGAAATGGAGACGACGCGCAAACAAAAACGAGAGCGCCCGAGCGCTGTTATTTTCCCTTCCAGAGTTACTGCCCCATCACCCTAAATGGTGGAAAGAGATCAACTATCAGATCCGGGAAAGCTTAGATCAAGGTCTCGTCTCAGATGCCTTCCGACTAGCCCTCATAGGATCTGAACTCGAAGGCCATCCCCATATTGAGGCCTCTTGGATGGCCGGTTGGATCGCTTTAGAATTTCTAGAAGAACCAGAAATAGCTCTTTCCTACTTTAAACGTATGCTCGAACACGTTTCAATGCCAATAAGCCTCGCCCGCGCGGCCTATTGGGCTGGAAGATCTGCTAAGGATTCAAACAACCACAACTTAGCTTCATATTACTTTGAAAAAGCGGCATATCACAAAACCACCTTTTACGGTCAACTAGCAGCAAAAATATTGAACTTGCAGGATCCTCCGATTCTTAGAACCACTGGAGAGCAAAAGTCCACTAACAAAGAGTTTGAACAGTCCGACCTGATACGGGCCGCTAAAATGTTGGGAGAAGTAGGCGACCCGGACCTAATGAAACTATTTGTTCTACATGCGTTGCCTACTGCACCAACTTCAACCGAAGTAAAATTCCTTGCCGGGCTAGGGAATCGCTACAACTACCCCCACATAAGTATCTCAGCAGCAAAAAAAATACTACGGGGCGGTACTCTCCTCCTTAACGAACTGTACCCCATTCCACCTCAGAACACTTGGATGACGGTTGAGGAAAGCAAGGTCGGGCTTGCCTTAATCTATTCGCTTGCCCGTCAAGAAAGTGAAATGAACCCAGAAGCTACCTCGGCGGCCGGCGCCCTTGGCCTTATGCAATTAATGCCCGCTACTGCCAATCAAATGGCAAACAACCTGGGCCTTACCTTTGATAAATCAAGACTTACGAATGACACTAGTTATAATCTTGTGCTTGGCACCACGTATCTTGCCGGCTTAATTAAACGATATAATGGCTCTCTCCCCCTAGCTCTTGCTGCGTATAATGCGGGGCCAAAGAATGTAAAAAGATGGATCCGAAGATACGGGGATCCCACCAAAAACGAAATAGATGAAGTGGACTGGATTGAGCAATTGCCCTATCCTGAAACCCGCAACTATATCCAACGAGTACTAGAGGGGACCGCCGTTTATAACAACCTCATCATGGAAAGCTCTCTATGATGAGGTTGATAACTATCTAGAGATACCGTAACAAAAATTTTATCTGACTAGCACTTCAAAAAATGAACGATTTAACCACTTACGCTGACATTATTGCTGCCGCACGAACTCTTAACGGACATAGTGTTCCGACACCATTGATTAATAATAAGCTTCTCGACGATCTGATAGGAGCCCAAGTGCTCATCAAATGTGAGAATTTGCAGATGACCGGTTCCTTTAAGTTTCGGGGGGCATTTAACAAGATTTCCCATCTAGTAAATAATAACGCTAACAAGTTATTTGTTGCATGGTCCTCTGGGAATCACGCACAGGCCGTGGCAGCTGCTAGCGCAATGAGCGACGCCAAGGCATCAATCGTGATGCCACGTGATGCCCCCAAAATTAAAATCGAGGGAACAAAGTACTTTGGAGCGGAAATTATTTTTTATGATCGTAATACTGAAGTACGAGAAGATATAGGAACCCAGCTGGCCAGTGAAACAGGGGCACAAATAGTTCCACCTTATGACGATGAATATGTTATTGCAGGACAAGGCACTGTCGGCCTGGAAGCCGCCGCTCAAATGCTTGCACTCGACATGAGCCCGGACATCGCCCTAGTACCCTGTGGTGGAGGTGGTTTAATTGCAGGTTGCGCCATAGCCCTTCGTCAACATTTCCCAAATATTATAATTCACCCCGTGGAACCAAAGGGATTTGACGATACAGGTCGCTCCCTGACACTCGGAAAACGAGTGTCTAATAGCCCAG
>MDTE01007533.1_pt1 | contig 15708 bp, 17 predicted proteins | sample 811231 | NCBI WGS metagenome assembly MDTE01 (sample SAMN05326651, study PRJNA326480) | marine metagenome | isolation source: seawater | place: Indian Ocean: Red Sea | collected 2010
GCGTAGTGACAGCAGGTGCTTGCGTAGTGACAACAGGTGCTTGCGTAGTGACAGCAGGTGCTTGCGTAGTGACAGCTGATGGTAATATTTTATCATCTACCGAATCAGTAGAAACAGATTTTTCTTGGGAACAAGCAACTAGCAAAACAGCTAACGTTACAAGTTGCAAGAAAAAGAAGGTCAATTTTGAGGGCTTTCGATTATGTTCCAAATTAAACTCCTATAACAGATAACTATATATCAGTGGTGCGAAGGAACAAGAGTAAAATTGCGCATTTAATATATAAGTTTTTATAAGCATCTTTTAGCAAATAAGCTAACAATTAGAAGCTGACCGACATTTTAAAATAAACAAATTATTGTTAAAATAGTGACTTCACTTAATTGTTGTATCGCACCTAAAAAATCACCAGTGTGCCCTCCTACTCTTCTTTGAATATAAACACCAAAAATTGAAGCAGTGATTATTAAAGCAAGTGTAATAATCACTGCTTCAAATAATCCAACTTTCCCTAAGAAAACACCAAAACTAAGGATGATCAAATACCATAGCAAAGACACAATTACTTGAAAAATTCCTGAATGCGCAATGTCCCGCGACTTAGACTCCATAAGATCTCTTCGTGCATAAGGTTGGATTCCGAGTTGTATAACCGGAATGCATCTCGACAAACTATGACTTAAAATTATTCCCACTGGTGCATGATCTGCTAAATCAACAATTAAACTAATTTTCAAGAGAACCACGCATATAAGTGCCAAACTTCCAAAGGTACCTATACGACTATCTTTCAAGATCTTCAAAACATCCGTCCGATTATAAGCACCCCCCAATGCATCAGCAGAGTCAGCTAACCCATCTTCATGAAACCCTCCAGTCAAAAGAATACCTATAGCAACGACAATTATGGCTCGAGACCAAAGCGATAAATCTTCAATAAGAACCCAGAAAAATACCAATACAAACCCCAAAAGCAAACCTACCAATGGAAACCATATAGTGATCAAACGCCACACAGAATCTGGATAAACAGTCCGGCCAAGCGGTATGCGTGTTAGGAAAGTAATTGATGCTGGTAAAGCTACAAGCCAAATAGGCAAAATCAACTCCTAAAGTAATCAAGTAAGAAGTAAACAGTCATATCATCTGTCTCAATAATGCCACTGTCACTACTGGACAAAGAATAATTATTAAAAAAGGTAGTTTTTTCTTAATCAATACTAACGCGATCAATAATCCTATGACTCTTTCATCCAAATCTATAGCTTGATCAATGACAAATGTTTGTTCAGTAATTAAAGCCGCTAGCAAAGCTATAGGGATCAACAACACAGAATTTTGAAAAAATCTGTCCAAATTAAACTTATTCAGAATTATTAAACCACCTGATTTGAAAGCATATGCACCTAATGCCAACATAAAAATATAATCCCAAGTCATAAATTATCCTTAAAATATTTAAACGATGGAAAGAACACTGGTAGCAACACAGCCAAAGCTGCTAACAAAATAGGAATACCCAAAGGAAGAAAAGGTGCAGTGACTAAGGCAATAAAGGATGCAATTAATGCAATGCTAATTCTTCCAATTGAAGTTAATTGCGGCTTTAATAAAGCTAAAAAGGTAACCGGAAAAACTATATCCAAACCTAAATTTTTAGGATCATCGACGCTCGCCCCAATAAGACTACCCAGTAATGTTCCCAGGTTCCAAAATATAAAAACAGATACTCCGCCTAACCAAAATGCACGAAATGAATCTTTTTGATCAACTTGTGCAGAAGCCATTCCTGTAGATTCATCAATAATCAATTGCGAAGCCAATAATCTCTTTGGCAAAGAACCAGTAATGATTGGAATGAGACGTAATCCGTACAATCCATTACGCATTGCAAGAATTAGAGCTGCAATCAGTGCAGTAGTTTGACTACCACCTGTCGAAATAATACTTACTGCAGCGATTTGAGATGCGCCTGTAAAAACGAATATGGACATACATTGAGTTTGAAGAGTAGTTAGTCCTGTATTTACAGATAAAACACCAAAGGCAATACCAAAAATGCCTATCGCACTTCCTAATATTAGTGCTGTCATGATTATTTCATCACGAACGTAACGTCTGACAAAAGCAAACATAGTGAAAAACTTTCTAATATCTCCTAATATTAAATTATGGAAATAGGCAATCCTTTAGTAATCAAAAACTTCACGAAAAAATATGGTAACTATAATGCAGTTGAAAATCTCTCATTAAGTTTACATTTTGGTGAAGTTTTTGGATTCTTAGGACCAAACGGATCTGGAAAAAGTACCACAATCCGAACAATAATGAACTTCATCCAACCCACTCTAGGATCAATTACAGTTCATGGATTTGATAGTGTGAAAGATGACGTCCAAATTAAAAATAATATTGGATATATAGCCGGTGAGATAGCACTCTATAATTCATTAACCGGATATCAAGTCATTAACTACTTGGCCAATTTAGGAAGAACAGTCGATAATAGATTTGTCTCACAATTATCAGGAAAATTACAAGCAGAGCTTGATCAACATATAGGTAAACTTTCAAAAGGTAATCGTCAAAAGCTAGGATTAATCCTAGCTTGCATGCACAAACCAAAATTACTAATACTTGATGAACCAACTAGTGGCCTCGATCCTCTTATAAAACAAGCCTTCTATGATCTTGTTTTAGAGATGAAACAAAATGGGACTACGATTTTTTTGTCATCACATGACTTTGCAGAGGTAGAAAAAATCTGTGATAGAGTTGGTTTCATTCGTGAAGGTAGATTAATTACAATTCAAGATATCCAAGATATTCTTGATGTAAATATTAGAAAATACCGTATTGTTTTTAGAAACGCTCCAAATATTGCAGATTTCGAATCCGTCCAGGGAATATCCGATTTAAAACTTAATGATCGAATATTAACCTTAACAATTTCTGGAAATATCGAAAATTTCATACATCATCTTGGCAAATATTCTGTGATCGATCTTCATGAACAAGAGACAACGCTCGAAGACATTTTTTTACAATTCTATGAAAAGTAGGTAAAAATTGAGTAATTCAATTTTCTTTATGACCCTTCGTGAACGATCTAAAGGATCATTTATTTGGGCTACATGCATATTTTTTATGACATTATTTATCGTAGGATTATTCGAATCTGTCGCAGATTCTTATTCCGAAATATCTGATGTTTTCTCGAAGGAAATTCAAGCGTTCATTGGTGACGTTACTCTAATTAATACTCCTGCAGGATGGTTAGCCATCGAGCTCTATGAATTAATACTCCCTCTCATACTTATTATAATCGCTATAGGTTTCGGATCTTCTGCAATTGGCACCGAAGAAGATTCTTCTACACTTGAATTATTACTGGCTAGTCCAGTTAGCAGGAGTACAATTCTTTTTCAAAAAGCATCTGCAGTTATTTTTCAACTTGGGATAATTTCACTTGCATCTTATACAGCTGTTTTCTTCGGAACATTCCTATTCACATTCCCTATAGATTTATTAAATGTTTTTGTGGCTAATGTCATGGTATGGCTACTAGGAATTTGGTTTGGTTTTCTAGCGTTATCTGTTCAGTGTGTTACAGGTAAACGTTCAATGGCGACAGGCTTAGGTACCCTAATTGCTGTGCTCACTTATTTTGCTAATGTCTTACCAAAACTAATTAACGATATAGAATTAGTAAAATATTTTTCTCCTTTTTATCTTTACAATAGTTCAAAGCTCCTAAGTGGGGGGGCAAACATATCGCATATCTTAATCATGGTAGTTTGTGCATGTATTTTTTATTACATTGCACACTATGCATTTGTTAGGAGAGATCTTGGCGTATGAGTTTTAATTACTCAATAATTCATTTTTTCGACACAAAAATTCCATAACTTAGTTCTTTCATCATTAGTTTCTGCAACCTTTGTAGATTTCAGTCGATGGCTAGTCCTAATTTTTCTATCATGCCAAAAATCTCCACTTGAAGTTAATGAACTTTCCGAACTACTAATTAACCACAGCAATGTATCAATACCTTGATCAAGGTTACGTAATAACAATCGTAAATATCTTGAAAATGTTGGCATATGTAATTCTAAACCAGGAGTAGTAACCCAACCTGGGTGCATACAATAAAATTTTATTCTCTCTTCAATTATTCGCTCTGCCCATATAGAATTGATACTTACTTGAGCACGTTTGACAACGGCATATCTTTTGAGTCCATTATATGGTTGGTTTTTATCCGACAATGAAGATTGTTCATTCAGAGAGTTAACGTTAAGTGGTTCAGTATACATACCCCCCGAAGATACAGTTATTACACGAGGATCATTTGAATTCTTCAAGAGACCTAGCATCAAATTAGTCAGTAAAAAAGGGCCGATGAGTTGGCTCGCTACTGTAGTTTCAATACCTTGTGGGCTAGTACTTGGGATATTTACTACTGACCCTGCGTTATGCACCAAAATATCTAAAGAATTGTATTGATTTTTTATCTTTGTAGCCATTCTCCTAACATCTTCAAGATTTCCCATATCAGCAATAAAAAATGAAATGTCCGTATTATTAGTTTTTTCTATCAAATCATCTACAACAGAGTTAGTCTTTTTTGAATCTCGACCAATCAATATTAATTTTGCACCTTTTGAAGCTAAGTACTCTGCAAGTCTCAAACCAATACCTGATGTGCTACCAGTAATCAAGATACATTTCCCGTCAAAAGATTTATTCGCAAACTCACTCCACTTAAAAAGTCGATGACGAACTATATAACCAATATTTGAGAAACTCGTAATCACGAAAAATTCTAATAACGCATCAAATAAATTACGCAGACGACTATTCAGTTCTATCACCTTGTACTTCTTTTCTTAAACCTAAGGAAGCCCTATTGACGATTCTTTTAAACAGAGGACTTAGAAGGGGGTTAAAAAGTTGCCATAATCCATTGAATTCTAAAATAGCATTATAACTAATAGAAGTTTCATTATTGTTCTCACTTTGAGTAATTTTTATCGTATCCAATGAAGTGAAAAAGGAATTCTTAGCATAGAAAGTTACAAGTTCAGGAGATCGATATTCGATAACTTCATATTCGAGATTGATATCACGAAAAACACCACCAATTACCAAATGATATTTACACCCTAAACCTTTATCGGGACCTTTCCTTAATTTGACACTTTTCACCCCAGGATCCCAAAAAATAAAATTTTGCATATCTGCCATAAACTCGAAAGTCTTTTCAATAGTCCATTTTGAAGAAATTTCTACGGTATAATCAGCCATATGTACCTCTTATCAACAAAAAAGTTTAAAATTCAAACTCTTATAAATAGAATATCAATACCCGCGTGAAATGACGAAATGGGAGTTACTCTTGAAAATAGCGATTATCGGTTCAGGCGTCAGTGGTCTAGTATCTGCATACCTACTAAGTCAAAAATATGAAGTGACCATATTCGAAAAAGAAAATCGTGCAGGAGGGCACGCAAACACGGTTTTAATCACTGATTCTGAAAAAAAATACAATCTTGATGTTGGCTTCATTGTTTACAATGAAAAAACCTACCCTCAATTTACAAAATTGTTAAATGAGCTAAATATTTCCACACAGCGAAGCGATATGTCTTTTAGCTTTAATTCAATCAAAGAAAATTTTGAATTTAGTAGCAGAGGTATCCGAGGATTTTTCGCTCAAAAGAAAAATATTCTTAATCCAATCCATTATCGAATGCTTTATGACTTGCTAGCCTTTCATCGTGATGCACGTAGCGTTCTCAAGAAAAATGAGCTCCATAATGTAACTTTTGAGGAATATCTAGAGAACAGAAAGTTTAGTAAAGCATTCAAAGAAAGATTGATTGTCCCGCTCACTGCGGCTACTTGGTCAAATTCTCCCGCAGACATCCTTAAGTTTCCTACAAATTATCTATTTAAATTTTTAGAACAACACGGTGTACTAGCAATGAATTCTATACCTGAATGGCGATGGATTAAAGAAGGTGCAAAAACATATATCGATGCAATAATTAATAAAATTGGAAAAGAATCTTTTCATTTTGGAAATCCGGTAAAAGGAATTACCCGTAACCCAGAAAATGTTACAGTTCATGTAAATAATCAAGAACATAATTTTGATGCTGTTGTTTTGGCATGTCATCCCGATGAATCACTTAAGATATTGCTAGATGCTTCAAATCAAGAAAGTAAGATATTAAGTGGATTCCAATATGCACCAAACAAGGTAGTTCTTCACGATGACACTAAAATGCTACCTAAAAAAAATTGGGCACGTGCATCTTGGAATTACCAAAGGGCACAACTAACAGACAACAATGACACACTAACTATGACATATTATTTAAATAAACTTCAATCATTAGATGAGAACCGTGATTTTTGTGTTTCAGTAAATCCTGGCCCAAACTTAGATCCATCAAGAATTTTGGCATCATTTGATTACTCCCACCTAGTTTATGAACCTGCAACTTTATCATATCAACAACAATTAAATTCATTAAATGGGAAAAGAAATACATACTACGTAGGAGCGTACCTTGGATATGGATTCCATGAGGATGGAGTGGCTTCAGCAGTACATACAGCAAATAATTTAGGAATAATCTGGTAAGAGATGATGAAAAATTCTCATTTATTAGTAGGAGCAATACGTCATAAAAGATCGAGATTCATTAATTATGACTTTACCCATGGCGCCTGGTATTTGGCCGTGGATCTAGATGAATTAGATAAACTTCAAAGTCAATTATGGTTCTTGTCTGTTAATCATAAGAACGTCCTAGAATTCAGAACTACTGATCACTTGGATGGAAGTAACAATCCATTGAACTGCTCCATTCGCAATAAGTTAAAAAATCTTGGATTTAATCCATCAGATTGGCAAATTATTTTAGTAACCTACCCACGCGTATTAGGGTTTATATTTAACCCAGTAAGTTTTTATTTATGCTATGACGTGAATAAAACTCTTCGACATGTCATAGCGGAAGTAAATAATACGCACGGTGAAAGAGAAATATATGACTTCATCAACACATCGTCAGAATCACAAGCAGTTTTTAAGGCTAGTGCGACAAAACGGATGTACGTTTCACCTTTTATTAGACCTGAAGCACGCTATGATCTGAAAGTATCCAACACTGATGACTTAATTCAAATTTCAATATCAGAATGGGAACAAGATCAAATGACTCTTTTTGCAAATATGAGACTGACTAAAACCAAATTGAATTATCGAACTTTAACTAAAAGACTCCTCCACGATCCATTTATCACTTTTAAAACATTAATATTAATTGGTTGGCATGTTTGGCGTATCAAACAACGCGGTGTCACTTGGACAAAACATCACCCGAGAGATTCTGAAAATTAAAACCAACAACAACTTATTCTTTATGCTTCTGTTTGCAAGGTAATCTTTCCATCTGCAATTAATTTTCCTGACTTAGAAATTTCTAAATCAAAATAGTGAAATATCGAATTTTCAGAATGGCGTCTGTTGCGAAGTATAAATTGCCCATTCAAATGATCATCTATTAGAACAGGGCTATACCATGCTAGTTGTTGGCCTACGTGAAGAGTTGAAAAAGGAAGAGGCATAACTTCTGTCATTTTTGACATCGCAATTGCAAGAACCATTACGGGAGAAACAAAATCATGACGCCTGTTACCTACTGTGTGATGAAATGATATAACATCGTCACGCGATAGGTGGAATGAAAGAAGAGGAAGTGGCTGACCTGTAGCCACCTCCTCAAAAATTACCTTTTCCATATTATAAACTACTCTTGAATCTAATTATCGATTCTTAAATACTGGAGCACGTTTTTCAGAAAAAGCTTTAGGGCCTTCAACTGAATCTTCCATACCTTGCAAATTTCGTTCAAGATTTGATGCATATCTTTGAGCTTCAATTGGACCCATTACAGTTCCACGATAAAGAATTTCCTTCAAATTTCGTACCGATCTAGGTGCAAGATTTAACATTCTTTCAGCCCATTCCATTGCACGAGGCATCAAATCATCTGGGGCTACTACTTCATTGACTAAACCCCAATCTTTCGCTCGCTCAGCAGAAATACGCTTATCGCCCCATAAAACTAATTCCAAAGCATTCCCTAACCCAATGACTTTAGTCAGGTGATGTACCCATCCTGCACCTTGATTCCATCGTACTTCTGTCACTCCAAAATCTGCATTTTCTGAGGCAATTCGAATATCACATTGCATAGCCTGATTGAATCCACCTGCAACGGCAATACCGTTAACTGCAGCAATCATAGGTTTCCAACAATCCAAACGATCCGCAAGCGGGAAAATATTTTGTAAATAATCTGGCATCTGAACCATTGGGTCTGGTAGTCCCTGCGCTGCAGCTGCATCGCGATCAGCACGTTCACGAAGATCTTGTCCTGTACAAAATGCACGACCTGTTCCTGTAATAATTGAAACCCAAGCATCTTCATCTTGCGCAAATTCCCAGTAAGTTTCATATAAAGCTTTTCTTAATTCGCCATTTAATGAATTCAAGCGCTCTGGACGATTCAATGTCATTACCCAAATTCGTCCATTGGCTTCTTTATCAAGTTGTAGAACACCATCTTTCACTCGTGTCATATATCCCCCTGTACTTTTAATAACTCTAAATTCATTTGATATAGAAATATTATGTCATTGATGAAGTCATTTTACGAAAATTTTGATTTTTTTCTTAACAATTAAATCATAAAGAGAAAATCGTGATACTAGTTCTATAAGTACCAATCCTTCCATTGGGCTTATGGCAGTCTAGGGTCTAATTATTCCCAACTCAATTAGACCTTGGACTGTTTTCAATTAACTATTCGCATTACTAGCTTTTTTGCGTGGAGCAAGAAAAGCTAGTAATGCACCCATTCCTGCTAAAATAGACACAAACAAGACAACACCAGAAAAGTCCCAACGATCATTAATTGCACCTGCGACTGCTGGAGCAAAAGCTCCAATCAAAGCCCCACCAGCAAATAAGATTGCAACAGAAGTTCCTTCAGAGCCTTGATCTGTCGCATCCATGGCGGCAGCAACAATGACAGGCATTATTGAAAATAAGAAAATACCCAACAAAACTACATTAATAGTTAGTGCGATACCTGTATCGGCCCACAAAAAACCTAAGGTAAAAACAGTAATTCCACACATAGCTATAGTCGAGACGATCCGTCGTCCGAAATGATCAGATAAAGATCCTAATATTGGTGTCGCCACAATTCCCGCAAGTGTCAGTAATGCTACATGCACTCCAATCATCCACTCACTATAATCTAATTCTTCAGACATATAAATTACCAAAAATAATTGTATCGATGTATGGGAAGCACCACGTAAAGCATGGAGCAAGGCCTGCGCTAAAACTGCAGAATTTTGTAACAATCGTATAGATGCCCCAAAATATGATCGTAAATCAATATGTACAGAATCATCTTGGATAGGACTTTTAAATCTAATAAAAATTAAAAAAGCTGTCATTAGCGCAGGAATTACTAGCAAAAATGCAACAAATCTCCAATCTAATCCAGCCCATTCAATACCAGCATAACTAATACCACCTAACAATAAACCAATACCAATTGGTGCAGTAGTATTACCAATCTGAGCACCTGTCAGATGCGCAGCCATAGCAAAACCTCTTCGATCTGGATACCTCACTGCTAATTCTGAAAATGCAGGAGCATGCCACAAAGAAGTTCCAGCACCAATGAAAATTAATGCTAAAAGAGTCAATGCATACCAGTATGAAATCCCAATTAAAAAATATCCAAATGCAACACATGACATACTGGTAATTAGCAATAATGGAACTCGACGCCTGTACATGTCACTAAGTAATCCAGCTGGAACATTTGTTACCCCTGCAGATGCTTCCTGTGCACCAAACATAGCTCCTACTGCAAAATCTGATAACGACAATGCGGCTTTGACTTCAGGTACGAGTAGTAAGACTGCACCTTGTCCAAAATGCTTTACAGCATGACCAGCTGATAAACCATATAGCAATCCCCATTTTTTTTTCGAAGTTTTTGTAGTACTAGATTCAGATTCATTTAGCTGTGACATAAGTGCCTTTCGTCAATTACATAGTAAAGATTAATAGAAACAATGGAAATATTAAAAAAAAATTCATAAAAGACTTGTCCCAGTGGTACATCTTAGGTCAGACTACTATGTATGTGATCCCCGATAGCTCAATCGGTAGAGCAAGCGGCTGTTAACCGCTAGGTTCGTGGTTCGAGTCCACGTCGGGGAGCCATACTTTCTGATCTCCTTTCGATCGCAAAGGAAAATACTAGGAGGAGCTTTAAATGGAATTCGAAAACGTTAAAAAAATAGGCATTGTTGGTGGTGGTGTGATGGGTGGTGGAATCGCACAGGTAATGGCTATAGGAGGCTATGAAGTTATAGTTCGTGACTTGACCGAAAACATTATACAAGAAACTAAAGATTCAATGTTTGAAAGCAAATGGGGCATGAAAAGATCCGTTGAAGTAGGAAAATTATCTTTTGATAACTGTGTAGAAGCAATGGAACGGGTGAGTTTCACAACCGATCTAAATGATTTAGCTGATGTGGATATGATCATCGAAGCGGTACCAGAAAATTTGGAGTTAAAACAACAAGTTTTTCAAGAATTAGATGAAATCATAAAACCAGAGGCGATTTTCACAAGTAATACTTCAGGATTTGTTATTGAAGAAATCGCTGAGAATGTCCTCGAATCCCGTAAACAGTTATTTGCAGGAATGCATTTTTTCAATCCTGTCCCAATAATGAAAGCTGTCGAAATAATTTCGACTTCACAAACTTCTGATATAACAACTGATACTGTTACCAAAGTAGGTGAAAAGGCTGGCAAAGTCACTGGACAGGTTGCTGATGCAAGTGAAACTTATGGATTTATAGTAAATCGAATTTTTGCTGTTGCACGTGCAGAAGCACAACTATTGGTCGATGCTGGTATCGCCTCGGAAGAGGATATAGATCGCATGATGGTTGGAGGAAGAAATTGGCCTGTTGGTTTCTTTGGTGAACGAGGAGGTATCGGCCAGCAATGGTAGTAACCAGAAATGCAACTCCCGATTTTTAAGAAAAATACTACGAAAAATCAATCGTTTTTTTATGGTTGGGTAATCGTCCTTGGTGCCATTGTAGGACAATATGCCTCCTTAGGTGGCAGAGGACAAGTCACAGGTATTTTTATGGGACCCGTGACTACGGACTTAGGTTGGTCAATTAGTCAATATACTATCGCAAGTTCATTAGCATTCGCAGTAGGCGGTTTGTGCAGTCCTTTTATCGGACCATTCGTTGATAAATACGGACCACGAAACTTAATGATTCTCGGAGCCTTAACCTATGGAATATCCCTAGCTACACTTTCTCAAATTAACTCTCTTTGGCACTTCGTAATTTTACAACTAATTGCAGGTGGACTAGGGGCAATCCTTGTTGGTCCCCTCACTGTTAATGTAGCTGTATCAAGATGGTTTGTCTTGAAGCGTGGTTGGGCTCTTGCTATAGGATCTTCAGGTGTGTCTTTGGCTGCAATATTAATGCCACTTATCATGATTCAAGTTGTAGATCACTTTGGGTGGCAAGATGGTTACATAATTCTTGCACTATTAATTTCAGTCCCAGTATTAATTATTGCCCCTTTGATGAAGAAAGATCCAGAGGAAATGGGACTTTCACCTGATGGTAACAAAAAAGTTTTCATTAATAATAAGATTGATGTTGTAAAAGCATCACATATCCAAAATGACTTCGATTCTTCAATTAAAAGACATGATGCTCTTAAAATGAAAAGTTTATGGTTACTTGTCCTTGCATTTGGGATTAATGGTGCAGGGCTCCAAGCAATGTTTGTACATGGTATTCCCTTAATTATTGATATGGGATTCAGCCGTATGGATACAGCTTTTGCATTTAGTTTAGTAGGATTCGGGAATCTTGGTTCAAAAATAATTTGGGGATGGTCATTACAAAGATATCATCCAAAAAAAGTCGCTGCCGCTGCTTATACACTCTCATTATGTGGAATTACTCTAATCCTACTAGCAAGTAACGGTAATGAAAATTTAGTACTTATGATCGGATGTACCTTATTTGGAATGGGATTTGGTGGAACGATTCCAAACAGTGAATATCTATGGGCAAGCTACTTTGGTAGACGCTATTTAGGTTCTGTACGGAGTATTGGTATGCCATTCACGGTTATTTTTGGTGCAATTGGACCAATAGCAGTAGCATATTTTTTTGATATCACAGGTGACTATATTCTTGCATTCATTGGTGTAATAAGCGCATATATATTTGCCATATTTATCATGTTAAATACAAGTCCTCCAAATACAAGAAAAGAGCTAATGTTTGCATCATCAAATTAATTTTTCTCTGTTAACGGCAACCCGCTCCATTTTTCCAAATGTGTAAATTTTTCCACCTCTTGTCTGCGAAGTTTAGTTAACATTTTCTTCGGACGACCTATAGGGATAATAGCTGCGACTGCTATATAACTAGGAATACCTAAAATTTCTCTTAGAGATGGCTCTTCTGAGATCGCCATAGTTGTAATAGTTCCCCCATATCCTTCATTACGAGCAGCTAGAAGAATATTCCATACAAGTGGGTAGATTGAAGCACCACTCACAACACCCACACGACTAAGATATTGATCCATAGAAGCAACTACCCGAAGATCAACACCCACAACTAATACAACTGGAGCTTGCGCAATTGGTTCAGTTAGCATTTTAGGAACAGGAGTTTCTTCAATTTCAGATTCAGAAAGTTCTGACTTCTGAATTGTATTCCAAGGATTTTCACCATTTTTTTGCTGTGCCTTATATCTCTTTGCAGCGTAGGGAGCAATATCCGCAATCTTCCTTTTCATATCAATATCACGAACAACAATAATGTGTGCACCCTGCCTATTACCACCGCTGGGAGCGAATCGTGCTTGATCAAAGATCTTATACAGAACCTCATTTGGTACAGATTCATCAGTAAAGTTTCTAGCCGAAAATGTTGTTCGCATTACTTCATAAATATCCATATATATCCGCCTCAATTTATTGCATAATGCATTTTACATAGTGTTTCAGGTAATGTCTGATATAGAAAGAAGGAGGAGTTTTTGATGACTACACAAAATGAAGAGTTCGCCCGGATACAAAGTTATCTAAATGCGCAAGGTGCAAAATATTCTCATCCAGAAATATGGGAAAGAATGATTCAAACCCGCCTAGAATTTATCGCTACCTTAAAAAATGTAAGTGCTGAACAATCAAAATGGAAACCTTCAGAAAATGAATGGAGTATTGGTGAAATAGCATTACATTTGCTAAAAAGCTCTCGTAACATACGTACTACTGTTGTCCGGCTATCCAAAGAGCTAGAAACACATTCAGAAAACGTTGAACCGCCAAGAGAACTTACTAATCTTACAGTCGATGAATTCATCAAACTATTCAGAGAAGATTCAATAGAATGGTCTTCTGCTATTCACTCACTACCAACAGTACCACCCCTAGAGCCAACCTCAGATCATTCAATGTTCGGCGAGCTACATGCAAGGGCGTGGCATATGTTCCAAAGATTGCATGACACAGATCATATGAACCAAATTAAATCAGTAAAAGAATCACCTGATTTTCCGGCAAAAAATGACAATTAAAGTCTCCGTTGGAATAGGACTTCATAATGAAGATTGGAATAGCGCTGCTATATGGGCTTCAGAAGTTGAACGTCTAGGTGTAGACACTATCTGGAGTGCAGAAACTTGGGGATTTGATGCGACTTCGCCTCTAGCTTTCCTCGCTTCGCACACTAATACAATTAATCTTGGCACAGGGATTATGCAAATTGGTGCAAGAAGTCCAGCTACTATCGCCATGACTGCACTTTCTTTAGCATCCATGACAAATGACCGATTTATTTTGGGACTAGGAACCAGTGGCCCTCAAGTGATAGAGGGATGGCACGGAGTAAATTTTGACTTACCTTATACACGCTTAAGGGAAACGATAGAAATTATAAAATTAATCACTTCTGGTGAACGCCTAGATTACGAAGGAAAGAGTATTCAGTTACCACTGCCTGACGGCGAAGGTGTTTCTTTACGTTCGAGTGTTGGCAAAAGAAAAATCCCCATCTACTTAGCCACTTTAGGACCACGAAGTTTACGACTTACAGGATCGATCGCAGACGGTTGGTTGGCATCATCATTTATACCTGAAAGTGGGAAAATTTTTGTAAATGATATCAAAAATGGTGCACAACAATCAGGGAGAGATCCGAAAGATATAACACTTTGTGCAGGTGGAGTCATTGAATTCAGTGATGATATTGAAACACTAATACAAGCAAGAAAGCCTGGATTTGCCTTTGAAATTGGTGCTATGGGATCGCCACGGACAAATTATTATCGTAATGCTTATAATCGCCAGGGTTATGATGAATTGACTGCGGCAGTATTGAAACTATGGCTTGCTAGAAAACGTGATGAAGCTGCTGAACTCATTCCAGATGATTTTGTTACGCAATCGAATTTTTTAGGCACTGATGAAATGGTAAAGAACAGGATCCATGCTTTCAGAAAAGCCGGTATCAATAATCTTCGTGTCAGTCCAGCTGGAAAAACCCTAGAGGCACGTTTAGATACTTTAGGGCGTTTCATGGATCAGGTTAAGTCAGCCAATATGGAAAAAAATAATTAATCGTCAATATTTGGAGATATAGCAACTACACCACTATCAATTAAAGAATTTATTTCCTCATTAGAAAATCCGGCAGTTTCAAGAATTTCATTCGTATGTTCTCCTGGCTTAGATGCACCAGTAACAGCTCCACCAAGAGTTCGAGAATGTTTAACAGGAGTATTGGAAACTTTCAATGATCCGCCCGTCCATGTTGGAAGTTCAACTATCATATTTCGATGGTTTACCTGAGGGTCATTAGCAACTTCAGCGATATTATTTAATGGTCCCACGACAAACGTATCGCCAAGTTCTTCAATCCACTGTGCCTTCTTTTTTTTGCGTGTTGCTGCAAACATTATCGGTTCTAATTCATCATAATTAATAGTACGCAAATGATTAGTAAGAAAACGTTCATCAATTGCCAATTCATCAGCACCGATCATGCCACAAAATAGTTGCCAGTTATCATCTTTGACTCCAGCAAGAACTATCCACCCGTCACTAGTTTGAAGTGCCTGATGCGGTGTGTAATTGGGTGATCGCAATCCAACGCGTGGTTGAATCTCGCCAGTACCCAAATGTCGAATCACTAAATTTTCTATAAGTGCAACTTGTGTATCAAGCATCGCGACATCAACATGTTGCCCTTTACCACTAGCTTGTCTCTCAACCAAAGCAGAGAGTACACCTATAGATGTATAAATTCCTGCGGCCATATCACCAATAGAATATCCAACTCGAGATGGTAGTGGATCTGACTCGTGTCCAGTGGTTGACATTACCCCACCCATACCTTGAACAATAATATCGACAGCACCACGGTCGCGATATGGGCCAGTATGACCAAAACCGGAAGTTGATGCATACACCAATTGTTCGTTAATTTTACTTAATTCTTCATAACCAAATCCCAAACGATCCATTGTTCCAGGA
>MDTE01038115.1_pt1 | contig 15706 bp, 16 predicted proteins | sample 811231 | NCBI WGS metagenome assembly MDTE01 (sample SAMN05326651, study PRJNA326480) | marine metagenome | isolation source: seawater | place: Indian Ocean: Red Sea | collected 2010
AAAAAGATGGAAAAAGTTTTCTAAAGGTGGTCATTTTGCTGCTTTAGAGGTTCCAAATTTATTAATAAATGATATTAAAAATTTTTTTAATGAGGATATAAAAATATTCAAATAAAAGTTGATGAGTTTTAGATTTAATCATCAAGAATTTTTAACTCTTTTTCTTCGAAAGTTAAATAGACATCATCATTTATTTTAAAAATATTATTTGTGTCATTAGAAACAACATATAACTTTCCAATTTTTGAATTTACTATGTATTGATAACTGCTGCCTACAAAAGAAGCATTATTTACTTTTGCAATAATTGAATTCTCAATTTTATCTTTTTGAATGTTAATTTTCTCAGGTCTTAATGCAACAGAAATAGAGCTATTTAAATTTCTGTCACTTTTTATTGTAACGGTCATTTCTGCTAATTTAACTTTATGATTATTTTCAGAACTATCTAATAACTCTGCTTTAACGACATTTGCATCACCTATAAAATTAGCTACAAATTGATTTTTTGGAAAATTATAAAGTTCTTTAGGACTGCCTTCTTGAGCAATCACAGCATTGTTCATAACTATAACTTTGTCCGATATTGCTAAAGCTTCCTCTTGATCGTGAGTTACATAAATTGTGGTTACACCTAGTTTTTGTTGTATCTCTCTTATATCTTCTCTTACTTGTCTTCTAAGTTTGGCATCAAGATTTGATAGAGGTTCGTCAAATAATAAAACTTTTGGCTCCAAAACAATTGCTCTTGCAACAGCAACTCTCTGTTGCTGACCGCCAGACAACTCGGATGGCATTCTATTTTCATACCCCTCCAAGTTTACTAACTTAAGTGTCTCTAAAGATTTTTGAATATATTCTTCTTTGTTAACTTTAATCATTTTTAAACCGTATGAAACATTTTCAATTACACTCATATGTGGAAATAAAGCATATGATTGAAAAACCATAGAAACATCTCTATCAGTAGCTGGTAGCAAAGTTACATCCTCATTATCTATTAAAATTTTACCGCTTGTAGCTCTTTCAAGCCCAGCAATTATTCTTAATGAAGTCGTTTTTCCACATCCAGATGGTCCAAGTAACGTCGTTAAAGTTCCAGCTTCAAAATTACAACTAACATTATCAACAGCTGTGGTTTCGTTAAATTTTTTTGTAATACTTTCAAATTTAACTTCTACTTTTTTCATTATCCCAAATTTCCTTGTAATATTGCTGCATTTTGATCTCTTCTACCTAATTTACGCTGACCAATAACTAATTGCATAATTAATATTGTAATTAACATCACCACAATTAATACTGAAGAGTAAACAATTGCAAGACCATAATCATTATTTTCTAATCTTCCTAGTATGTAAGATGTAGCCAGGTCATAATTTGCACTAACCAAGAATATTACAGCGCTAATTGCTGTCATTGCTCTTACAAAGCTAAAAACAAGAGATGCAGTTATTGCAGGTTTTAATAAAGGAAGAATTATATTTCTAAATGTCTGTGAGCTTGAAGCATTTAATGTAGATGATGCTTCATCTAAATGAGGATCTAATTGATTCATTGCAGCTATTCCAGCTCTTACACCAACTGGCATATTTCTGAACACAAAAGCAATTATTAAAATTATTCCAGTACCTGTCATTTCAAGAGGTGGTACGTTAAATGCAAAGACATAACTCACACCAATTACACTTCCTGGGATTGCAAAACTGAGCATTGTTCCGAATTCAAATGCATTTTTACCTCTAAATCTATGTCGAGTTAATAAATAAGCTGTTAAAATTCCAATTGCTGCTGTAGGAAAAGCAGAAATTATTGCAATTGTAAATGTAACGTTAAAAGAATTCCAAGCCGTTCCTGTCCATAAAAATCCTCTGTCTTTAGCCCAGTCAACGCTAAAAGCTTCAATATAATGTTTTAGAGTGAAGCTATGATCAACGCCCCACATTTCAACAAATCCACCAAACATAATCATTACATAAATTATAAAAGTAATTAAAGCCCAAGGTAGAACTGTTGAATAAATCATTAATCTTGCACCTTTAGGAATTTCTGGATGTACTCCACTATCACCTTTGCCAGAAATAGAAATATAAGATTTTTTTCCTAGCCATTGGTTTTGAAGATAAAAAATTATTAAAATAACTGATAATAAAACCATTGCAAGTATAGCGGCTCTTGTTTCATCATATTGTGCTCCAACAATCGCAAAAAATATTTCAGTTGATAACACATCATATTCAGCACCTAATACTAAAGGATTGCCAAAATCAGCAAGGCTCTCTATAAAACCAAGTAAAAAAGCATTAGCAATTCCAGGTCTCATTAAAGGTAATGTCACAGTTCTAAAAACTTGCCATTTAGATGCTCTTAATGTTTGTGAAGCCTCCTCCATTGATGGACTAACACTTTCAACAACACCAATTAAAACTAAAAAAGCAATTGGTGTGAAAGCAAGAGTTTGAGCGAACCATATACCAGGTAAACCATAAATCCATCTGGATGGCTCAATGTCAAATGCCCACTCTAAAAATGTACTTACTGCTCCGGTTCTACCAAATAAAATAATTATTGCTAAACCAATTACGAAAGGTGGTGTAATTATGGGTAACACTGATAAAATTCGAATTGTTTTCTTAAATTTAAAACTAGTTCTTGCGATTAAAAGAGCAAAACCCAAACCTAAAACTGTTGAAGAAAAAGCAGTTAAAGTTCCCATCGTTACAGTGTTCCAAAAAACCCCACAAGCATAATCACTATAAAGACAATCGAGGCCCCAAATACCTTTATTTAGTATTTTATCTGAAAAATTGCTTATTTCATAACCACCTTCAGTTCCTTTGAAGGCAACCGCAAACATTCTAAATATTGGGAAAAACACAAATGTTGAAACTAAAATTATAATACTTCCTATGCTTCCAACTATAAAATTATCACCATTGAGCCATCCTCGTGATGCTAAACCATGTGTTATGTAAAATATAAATACAGAACAAGTTAATACTGCACCTGAACCAACTCCAAATTGATTTTCTACATCTCCAAAAATTAATTTAAAAATTTCAAAATTCCATCCTCTTATACCAATAGAAAAACCCTGTAGAAAAAAATAAAAAAAACCAAACAAACCTGAATATAAAAATATTTTTGAATATAATCGACTTGTTTGATTTAATCTTATTGTTGCTAAAGGTAAGAGTAATGGAAAAATTAGAGGTAAAAGCCAATATTTTTTATTAATAAAAACTTGTGGAAGAGCTGAACCATAATCTTCTAAAGAATATTCTAAAATCCAATTTATTGAGAAAAACCCGTCACCTGTTACATACCAAGGAAAGACAAAAAAACCTATTGCACCTATAAGTACCCAACAAACGACGAGTCCTCTCATTTAATTCCTTATCTAGGAATTACTGAAACGTCGTTATCCCATTTAGACAACAAACTCGCTCTAGTAGATTTGTCACCATAAACTTTAAAGTTATAGTCAATTAAGTTTATAGTTGATAAGTCCGGAGCATCAGGATCAGCTTGTGCTTTTGTGTTAGCTGGCACCTGTAAAGATTTTCCTGAAGTAAAAACCATAGTTTGTATTGCTGGACTTAAAGCCCAGTCATAAAACTTTTTAGCTTCCTTCATATTTCTTGCGCCCGCAATAATACTCATAGATCCAACTTCGTATCCTGTTCCTTCAGCTGGAGAAACTGTTACAACTGGTAAACCTTTTTTAGTTTGTTTAACACCGTCGTGTTGGAAACAAATACCTATTAAATTTTCACCTCTACCAGTCGCTTTAATTGGAGCAGAACCTGATTTGGTGTAAGTATTTATATTTGCATGAAGTTTTTTCATGTAGTCCCAACCTTTGTCTTCTCCAAAAATTTGAAGAATTGTTGCCAAAGTTGTGTAAGCAGTACCAGATGAATTTGGATTTGCTACTTGTATTTCACCTTTATAAATAGGTTTAGTTAAGTCCATCCATGATTTTGGAGCTGGAAGACCTTTTTTAGCCAGAAGATCTTTATTATATCCAAAACCTAATGCGCCTACATAAATACCAACAGATTTATAATCAGCATTTTTTGCTTGGTTTTGTGCCGCAGGTAATAAATCATTGAAATGGCTAGATTTATATTTTTCAGTCAAGTTTTCTTGTGCTGCTGTTAAATGTGGATCTCCAGTACCACCAAACCACACGTCTCCTTTTGGATTAGACGATTCGGCTTTAATTTTTGCAAATGTTTCACCACTACTTGCTCTTGTCATGGCAACTTTAGTACCTGTTTCTTTTTCATATGCTTGTTCTAGCATTTCACATACATCTATCTCAACGCTGCAATATAAAGTTAGTTTTGCAGCAGAGGCTTTAGTTGTGAAACCAAACAAAGATAATGAAAGCAACAAGGCAATTGAAGCCAACTTAATAGTATTTTTCATATTTTCCTCTCTCTTTATTTTTTGTAATGATAATAAAATTCTCGCTGAAATGTCATAAAAATGTTAAAAATTTTAATTAAAATAGCTGCATAAATAAAGGCATAATAATTTAAAAAAAAAAAATACAATTTTAGGTTTAATTTTAAATCATATGAAAAAAAATAATTTAAAAAAACTAATAATAAAAATTTTTGTTAAACATAAGTTAAGTAAAAAACACGCTATTATATGTGCTGAAGCATTAGTTAATGCTGAGTTAGTTGGCGCCCCTTCACATGGTCTATCAAGATTGAAAATGTACTGTGATAGAATTAATAAAAAAGTTATTAATCCAAAACCTAAAATTAATATAAAAAAAATATCTAAATCAATTACTCAAATTGATGCTAAAAATAGTATTGGATTTGTTGCTGCCGATATTGGAATTAATAAAGCTATTGAAAGCGCAAAAAAAACAGGAATAGGTTTAGTGGGTATTAAAAATAGTGGCCACTATGGTTTATCAGGTTATTATGTAGAACAAGCTGTAAAAAAAAATCTTATTGGGTTTGCATTTACAAATGCACCCCCTGCTATAGCTCCTCACGGTGCTTTAAAATCTTTATTTGGAACAAATCCAATTTGCTTTGGGACACCAACGGGATCTAGAGTCCCATTTATTTTAGATACTTCTGTATCTATGATTAATAGAGGAAAAATTAGAGTTGCCGCTAGAACTGGAGAAAAAATTCCAGAAGGTGTAGCATTAGATAAATTTGGTAAACCAACAACAGATGCAAAAAAAGCTTTGGAAGGTGTTCAATTACCTATAGCAGGATTTAGAGGATCTGGTCTTGCTTGGATGGTTGATATATTAAGTGGTGTAATGACGGGAGGCAATCATGGAGGAAAAGTTAAAGATCCATTTGATGATTTTTCAGGACCTCAAAACATCGGCCACTTATTTTTAGTTATTAAAAGTAACTTATTTGTAAAAGATTATATAAAAAGAATTAAAGAAAATATTCAAAGAATAAAAAAACTTCCTAAAATTAAAAGCACTAAAGAAATAATGTATCCAGGTCAAAACAAGCACTTGAGATATAAGAGCAATTTAAATAAAAATATTGTAATTTCTGAGACAATTAAAAAAGACTTGGATCTATTATTAAAATAAAATTAGTTTGCTAAAAAACCAACTAAACACAAAGATAAGCAAACAGATAATAAAATAAATTTACCTTTTAACTTCTGTTTTTTTTGCTTTTCGATAATTCTACGCTTAAGAACATCCATGTTTACTCTTTGTGGGGTCTTCTGATTTTGGGGGTCTAAATCAGATGAAATTTCAATATTAGATGTTCTATTTAAGCTTTCTGTGCTCATATAAACTTTATTAAATCACGTTGAAATTCAAATACCAGATCCCAGATGTTCAAAATGGGTTGACACACAAATTACTATCGTTCAAATTGGGTTTTTTAAAATGAAAACCATACCTAGCATTTCATCAGCTCTAAATGAAGATAAAGTTAAGAATTTAATTAATAAAAAGTTCAATTCTTTAAGTCCTATTTTTTATAAGCTGGTTTCTGGTTGGCTTATTAGAGCTTATTCTAATTTTAAAGATATAGATAAGTATTTTATAGTTGTTTATTTAATAAACAAAGATTTTATATTTTACAGAAAAAATGGACTGATCATTGATCATGATACATTTTTTAAAGATAAATCTCTTGAAATAGAAAAAATTAATCTAATTAGTATATCCAATGATCTTAATATTCCTAAGGAAAGTGCTAGAAGGAAAGTCGCTGAATTAGAAAAAATAGGTGTAATCAGAAAAACAGGTAAAAAAATTTTTATAGATCGGTCTGCCTATGATAGTATTAGACCGATAATCACTCTTAAAGATCTATCTATATATATTTCTATTTTATCTAAAATTTTATCTAAAGAAAAAATTATTGAAAATTCTATGACTTCAGAAAATATCTCCAAAGGAATTAAGAAAAATTTTTCTTTTTGTTGGTATCAATTTTATAAATTTATGTTCGCATATTACTTTAGATGGAAAGATATATTAAAAGATTTTGAAGTTATTTGTATAGGTTTGCTTATACAGTCTAATGCAGCTACAAATAAAAGTTTTGCCCAAAAAGATTTAAATATTAAAAAATGGCGAGAACAAATTTCTAGTGCTGATACAGTTGGATTAAATGCCATGTCAATATCTGATATAACAGGTATTCCAAGACCCACTGTTGTTAGAAAATTAAAAATTTTACAAAAAAATAATTTTATTAAATTTGATGAAAAAAAGTTAGTACGAATACATTATGAAGGAGAAAGCCTAAAAAAAGGTATCGAACGACAGACACTAACTATTAATGATTTATCTGAGTTTATGTATAGAATTTTGAGTCAATTAAGTCTTAATTAGAATTTCTCAAAATATAGATAAATATAAATCCTGTTATATACATAACTAATGCATAGGCTGCAGTTGGAATCATATATGCGATATCGTTAAAAATTTGAGTTGCCACAAAGACTGCTAAGGTTCCATTTTGTAAACCACATTCTAAAGCGATACATTTTCTTTGTGAAATTCCTGTTGCAAAAGTTTTAGCAATATAAAAAGCTAAAATCATCATAACAATGTTTAACAATAAAACTGCCAAACCAGCTTGTGCCAAATAGATAAAAATATTTTCTCTTTCTTCAATCCAAATTGCAGCAAAAACAATTATGAACAATACTCCTGTTGTTTTGTTTATAACGTTCACTTTTGAAGAAATAAAATTTTCAAAAAAAGATCTAATCACCATTCCTATAATTACTGGTACGGTCACTACTAAGGCCATCTTTAAAGCAATTCCTGTCATTGTAATATCAGTGGATAAATTTTTTACATTTAATAAATCTGCTGATGTGAAAACTATAAAAGGAACAGATATTATACTTATTAAACTTCCAAAAGCAGTCAAAGAAATTGACAAAGCAACATCTCCATTAGCAAATTTTGTTAAAACATTTGATGTAACGCCTCCTGGAGCAGCAGCTATAATCATCAAACCTAAAGCAATCTCAATAGGTAAATTTAATAATAAAATTAAAATATAAGCTACAATAGGCAAAAGAATTAACTGGCAAACTATTCCTAAAATAAAGTCTTTAGGGTTATTAACAACTCTTAAAAAGTCTTTAGTAGAAAGACCTAAACCAAGACCCAGCATGATAAACGCTAAAGCTATTGGAGCTATTTTAGTTACTATTTCCATAATCAAACTAAATTTAAACTATTTTCGCATCTAATAAATAAAAATTTTAATTGCTATTTAGAACCATAACAAATAATTAATTCAAATGCTTTCTGATAAATCCACTATTTGCCCTTTAAACCTGTTGAATATAGCACATCAAAAAAGAGGGGTTAAAGCTGCCATTGTAAACGCAGGAAAAACTCTACCGATGCTATCTGTAATGGATGCTGTTAAAGAAAAATTAATTGAACCTGTTTTAATTGGTTCTGAGAATGAAATTAAAAAGTGTTCTGATGAATTAAAGTTTGATATTTCTCAATATGATATAATTGACGAACCTGACGAAAACAAAACTGCAAAAATTGCAGCAAAATTAGCATCAGAGGAAAAAATCAAAATTATTGTTAAAGGACATATACATACAGATGTTCTAATGAAAGAGGTTTTAAAAAGAGAATACAAATTAATTGACAAAAAAAGATTAAGTCATATTTGGCATATGACTTTAGAAAAAGAAGATAAACCATTAATAATTACAGATGGTGCTTTAAATGTTAATCCCAATATTAAAACTAAAATGCACATATTAAGAAATGTAGTAGATTTTTGTCATAGAATAAATATACCAAGACCTAAAATTTCAATTTTATCTGCCACTGAAGAAATTTTAGATAGCATGCAAAGTTCTGTAGAAGCCAAAGAAATTACAGAATTAGCAAAAAAAGAAAATTTTAATGCTGATATATTCGGTCCATTGGCGTTTGATAATAGTATTTCAAAAAAGTCAGCAGCTATCAAAGGTATAAAAAATGTGGTAGCCGGTGAAGCTGATGTCTTGTTGGTTCCAAATGTTGAAACAGGTAATGCGCTTGTAAAAATGATGATTTATTTTATGGGTGCATGTGCTGCGGGAGTAGTTGTAGGTGGAAAAGTTCCAGTAGTTATAACCAGCAGGTCAGACGATGCGACTTCAAGACTGGCTTCAATAGCAGCATCAGTTGTTGCTTTAGATTAATTGGTTATTGAAAACACTCAAATAATAATTTAAAAAGTTTCAAAAAAAAGGATTACTAATGGCTATAACTTATTTAAAGAGATCACCCAAAACTTCTTCAACTGATGATACAAAAACTAGAGAAATCGTGGAAAACATTCTTAAAGACATAGAGAAAACTAAAGAAGAAGGATGTAAAGAATTGACAAAAAAATTTGATAAGTATGATGGTGATATAATTGTATCCCAAGAAAGAATTGAAGAAATAGAAAATTCATTAGATCAAAAAACAAAAGACGATGTTCAGTTTTCTCATGAAAGAGTTAGAAAATTTGCGGAAGCACAATTAAAAAATTATGGTCAAAATTTTGAAGTTGAATTATCAAAAGGTTTATATGCAGGCCAAAGATTAATTCCTGTAAACACAGCTGGATGTTATGTGCCAGCTGGAAGATACGCACATATAGCTTCTGCGGTTATGAGTGTAACAACCGCAAAAGTTGCGGGTGTTAAAAATATTATTGTGTGCAGTTCCCCAAAACCAGAGGTTGGTGTACATCCTACTATTGTGTATACAGCTAAACTTTGTGGCGCAGATGTCATAATGAATTTAGGTGGTGTCCAAGCAATAGCAGCAATGACAAATGGTCTATTCGGAAACGCTCCAGCAGATATATTAGTTGGACCTGGTAATCAGTTTGTTGCTGAAGCAAAAAGAATTTTATTTGGAAAAGTGGGTATTGATTTATTTGCGGGACCTACTGAGATAGCAATTATTGCTGATGAAACAGCAGATCCTGAAATAGTAGCTGTTGATCTAGTTGGACAAGCTGAGCATGGATATAATTCTCCTGCTTGGCTTTATACAACTAGCAAAGAATTAGCAGAGAAGGTTATTAAAAGGGTACCTGAGCTTATTGCAGATCTTCCTGAACTACCAAGGACAAATGCTGAAGCTGCATGGAGAGATTATGGAGAGGTTGTTCTCTGCGAAACTGATGAAGAAATGGCAAATATTAGTGATGAATATGCTCCCGAACATTTAGAGGTACAAACAAAAAATTTAGATTGGTTTCATAAAAGATTAAAAAATTATGGATCTCTATTCATAGGTGAAGAAACCACAGTTGCTTATGGAGATAAGTGTTCAGGAACAAATCATATTTTACCTACCAAAGGTGCTGGGAGATACACTGGTGGACTGTTTGTTGGAAAATTTATTAAAACTTTAAGTTTTCAAAGAATGACAAAAGAATCTACAGAACTTGTGGGAGCCGCCGCAGCAAGACTTTCTAGGTATGAGGGAATGGAAGCTCATGCCAGAACTGGAGATGTTAGACTTAGAAAATATGGTTTTTCAAATTAATTTTATGATGTAGTCTTTTTCAGAAGGATGTGATAAAAATATGGACTTAGATGCTGAAGATTGGTTAGAGGTATCTGAATTCCCATGCAAAAGTAGACAAGCAACTATTTATGTTGCTTATTCTAAATCTTTAGAGAAAAGAAATCCAAAAGCTGCTAAATTTTTAAGTCAAATGGCTATGGATCCAAAAGTAATAAACCAATGGATTTTAAAAGTTGGTAGAGATGAAATGGATGCAGATGACATGGCTGAAGAATGGGTTAAAAATAACATGGCAACTGTAAATAAGTGGATAAATTAATATCTATAATTATGAGGCCGTAATTTATATGACGGCCTCAGTTTAAAATTTCCAGCAATACATAAAAAGAGATAAAAGACATTATTGCAATAATTACCCAATTAATTATTTTCCAAGCTTTTTTATTATTTAAATAATTAGAAAAATAGTTAGATGCATATCCAATTGAAAAAAAAAATATAAAAGATGCAATTGAAGCTCCTACACCAAAGAAAAATTTATCTACTAAAGAAAAATTTTTAGAAAAATTTCCTAAGAAAAAAACTGTATCAGAGTAAACATGTGGATTCAAAAATGTAAAACCCAAAGTTCTTAAAACTATTATTCTTAGAGAAATATCAGATATAGTTTTATCTATTTTAATTTCTCTAAATTTTTTTTTAAGCTTTGAGGTGATAAAATAAATTAAAAATATAAATAATAATATATTAAAAAATAATTCTATTGTTGAATTAAAAAAATTACCCAGATATTCAAATAAAAAAATTCCAGTAAAAATTAGTAATAAATCAGAAATTGAACAGATTAAGCAAACTAGGAAAATAAATTGTTTTTTTATACCTTGTTCTATAACAAATATATTTTGTGCGCCAATTGCTAAAATTAAGGAAAAACTGGTAATAAAACCTAAGCTTAAAAATGTCATTTATTTGTATTAGCCTACCCAACTAATTTTTCCAACTTCTTTATTAACAGAATTTATTACAGGCTTATTTAAATAATAATTAAGTTTATCTTTATCAATTAGATTTAATTCAGATAACATGCCCACGATTGCTGTGCTTGATGCCCTTGGATTTCCATCTGATATTTTTACCGCCAAACCAATTTTTTTTTCTGGTATTGTTGCTACAAAAACTCCTTCTGCACCATTTTTAAAAAATACTTTTTTTTCTAAAATTTTTGTTAAAATAGAATTGTCACTGTTGTTTCCTCCAGCATATTCTGGTTGTTCTACACACGAATTAAAAATTTTTTTTGCAACATATCCTAAATGTCCTAATTTAGAGTAATCAGAAAAAACTGCCAGTAAATGGGCTAATTTATTTAATGGTATTAATGGATTGGGCAAAGTACAACCATCAACTCCTAATTTTTCAATTTTGAAATTGGCTATATTTTCAATCAGATTGATTAATTCTTTTTGTAACAAATGATCTTTGGAATTATAATTTTCTATTGGTAAATCTCTTTCAATACATACAGCTAAATGTGCACAATGTTTTCCGGAACAATTATGAAAAATTTTTCTCTTATTTTTATATTTATTATAAGCCTTAATTTTATCATTTATTTGCCAAGGCCAATCTTCTCCGCACGCAAGTTTATTTTCATCAATAGCTAAGTTTTTTAGCCATTCTTGTAAAATTAATTGATGAATATTCTCAGCATGATGTGAGGAAGTTGATATTGCTACTTGTTTTTCATTTAAATTGGCTTTTTCAATGTAGCCATGCTTAAATAAGTTTAGTGCCTGTATTGGTTTTAACGCAGATCTTGGATAAATGCTTTCAGAACTGTTGCCCCACTCTCTTAAAATTTTACCAGAGCTGTCAACTAAAACTCCTATACCAAAGTGTATACTTTCAATTTCACCACTTCTAGTTACTTCAACTAATTTTTTTACCATTTAAATTAACAATTTAAAATTGGTTAAGAAAAGCTAAATTTTAAGACCTCGAATTAATACCATTCACCTAGGTTGTATTCAATTTATATATTTATCTTAAATTAAAATAAACAATTTGTTTACAACCTGATCATTTTATAAAATTGATTCGTAAGGAGGTTTTATATGTTGAGAAAAATTTTACCACCTGACACTTAGCTGAAAGCTAAAAAATATAAAATATAATAAAATAAATCCGTTTATGGATTTAGCCAAGATGGCTATATATAAAGGGTGAGCTCTATAGAGGCTACTCTCATAGGGCAACCCCTTAATAAATTAAGTTAGAAATTCTTCTACTAAATTATTAAATAAGTCTGGCTCTTCAAGATGAGCATTGTGACTACAACCGTTTAAAATTTTTAAATTACTATTTGGTATATTTTTATTCAATGTATCAATTTGCTCAAAGTTATATGATTTATCTTTATCTCCCCAAATTATAAGTGTCTCATTTTTTATATTTTTTAAATATTCTAAACTTCGCCAATTTTTCATTGCAACTAGAGCATTTATGGCTGTTTCTTCAGATAAATTCATTACTGCACTTTCACAAAAATTATAATTTTTATCTTCCTTCCCTTTTACAAACCAAGTTTTAGGAATTCTCTTTAAACTTTTTTTAATTCCCTCTTTTTTAATTTTTAATATTGAATCATCAATTGTTTCAAATCTTCCAGGCATTTCTCCAATTGAACCAGTGGCAAAACAAATAAGTTTATTAATTCTACTTCCAGAAATTTTTACAATTTCTTGTGCGATCATTCCTCCCATTGAATGTCCCATTAAATGAAACTTATGAATTTTTTTTTCCTCAATACAATTTAGAATAAAGTAAGCCATATCTTCGATATTTTTTAAAGATTTTGATTTATAACTTTCGCCAAATCCTGGTAGTGCTGGAGAAATAATTCTAAAATTATCTTTTAATTTTTGTTTTTGAAGTTTCCACATTTCCGAAGAACCCAGAAAACCATGGACTAGTACTAAAGGGAATCCATCACCAATATCATCAATATATATGTCTTGCATAATTTAATTTTAATTATAGTTGTATATATATAAAAAAAAAATTTAATTTTATTAATTTTCAAATATGATCGGAATATTAGGTGGAATGGGAACTCAGGCAGGATTGGATTTCTGCAACAAATTAGCAAAACTAAATAGAGGAAAACTGGATCAACAATATCCAATGTTCATTCTTTACAACAAATCTAATACACCAAAGAGACCTGAAAATTTAAAAAAATACAACAACGTTTTAAAAGCTCTTATTGACGGTTGTAAAATGTTACAAAGAAATAAATGCAAATTTATTGTTATGCCTTGCAATACCGCACATTATTGGCATAAGGATGTTCAAAAAAAAATTAAAGTTCCTCTTTTGAGTATGCCCAAGGAAGTTTTTAACTTTGCAAAGAAAAACTTAAAAAAAAAATCTAAAATAGGTATGCTTTGTACCGAAGCAACATTAAAGACAAAAGTTTATAGCCAGTACTTTGATCAAAAATTTAATTTAATTAGTCCAGATAGAAAACTACAAAAAAATTCAGTCAATAAATCAATTAAACTAGTTAAAATGGGCAAAGTTGTTGAGGCTGAAAAAGCTTTAAGACCAGCGGTAAACCATTTAATAAAAAAAAAATGTAAAAAAATTATTCTTGGTTGTACTGAGCTTCCTATCGCACTATTTGCATATAAATCATTTAAAAAAGCTAAAAAATCTAAATTATTTATCGATCCAAATCTTTTGTTAGCAGAAGTTAGTTTAAAAAAATATAGAAATTATTAAATGCTATTCTGCATTCGCAGTTAGAGTTTTAATTTCTAATATATTTTCATTTGGATCTTTTACAAAAAAAGTTTCTTGTTCATATTTAGTCCCCTTAAATCTTAAATAAGGTTCATCGTAATACTTTACATTTCTCTCTTTAAGTCTGTTCTTTAAACTATCAAAATCTTTTCTTGATAAGTGAACTCCAAAGTGGGGTACTGAAACATTTCCCATATCTACGTCATGTCTTTCATTGTCTAATTTGTGTTCGCTTTTGTGGAGTGTCAGTTCGTTTCCCCAAAAATCAACATCAGCCCATTCTTGTGCTGCATTATCTAATCTACAACCTAGCACTTCATTATAAAAATGCTTTGCTTTTTCCAAATCTCCACATGGAATAGCCAAGTGAAAACAGTTAGTATTTTTATACATTTTCAACCCTCTTTAAATTGCGTACTTAGTTACTATATAAAGCATATAATTTTTTAATCAACACATACAAAGTTTAATTAAAATGAGTGAATTTTTACAATCGATAATTGATCGAGACCCGGCAGCAAAATCAAAGTTAAGTATAATATTAACTTATCCTGGTGTAAAAGCAGTATTCTTTCATAAAGTAGCAAACTTTTTTAGTGTTGCTAAATTTGACTTGATTTCAAGAATAATTTCTCAATTTTCAAGATTTTTAACTGGTATAGAAATTCATCCAAATGCAAAGATTGGGAAAAATTTATTTATAGATCATGGTATGGGAGTTGTGATTGGTGAGACTTCTGAAATTGGAGACAACGTAACTATATACCATATGGTAACTCTTGGCGGTATATCACCAGCAATCAACGCAAATAATCAGAGACACGTTAAAAGACACCCAACTTTAATGGACAATGTCGTAGTTGGCTCTGGTGCACAAATTTTAGGTCCAGTCGCGGTTGGTAAAAATGCAAAAGTTGGTGCGAACGCTGTAGTTACCAAAGACGTACCTGAAAATGCAGTTATGGTTGGTATTCCAGCTAAAAATGTTGGTATATCGACAGAAGAATTTAAACCATACGCGGTAACAAATGCTGATACAAATTTAAAGTAATGAAAAATTACAAAGATAATTTTATTCAATCTATTGGAAACACACCTCTTATTAAATTAAAAGCCGCTTCAGAGATTACAGGATGTAATATTTATGGTAAAGCAGAGTATTTAAATCCTGGTGGATCAGTAAAAGATAGAGCTGCTTTAGCATTAATTAAAGATGCTCAAGAAAAAAAGTTAATTTCTAAAGGTGGAATAGTAGTAGAAGGTACAGCAGGAAATACTGGAATTGGCTTATGTCTTTTAGGGAATTCATTAGGATATAAAACAATAATAGTAATGAATGAAAATCAGACACAAGAAAAAAAAGATACGTTAAAAAATATTGGTGCAGATTTAAGATTAGTTCCACCGAAACCTTATAAAGATGACGGTAACTATGTAAAAGTTGCAGATAGATTAGCGAAAGAATTAAGTAGCACAAATAATTATGGAGTTGTTTGGGCTAATCAATTCGATAACACTGCTAATGTCAAAGGTCATTATGATACTACTGGACCAGAAATTTGGTATCAAACAGATGGAAAAATAGATGGATTTGTTTGCGCATCAGGAACTGGTGGTACTATTGGTGGCGTGAGCAAATATTTAAAAGAAAAAAATAAAGAAATTAAAATTTATTTATCAGACCCGACAGGATCAGCTCTTTATAATTATATAAAAAATGGAGAATTAAAAGCTGAAGGAGAATCTATTACAGAAGGAATTGGCTCTAGTAGAATTACAGCAAACTTTGCTGAAGCTAAAATTGATGGTGCATTTTCAATAAGTGATCATGAGACTTTGCCTATTATTTATGATTTAATTCAAAATGAAGGATTAAGTTTA
>MDTE01083216.1_pt1 | contig 15706 bp, 15 predicted proteins | sample 811231 | NCBI WGS metagenome assembly MDTE01 (sample SAMN05326651, study PRJNA326480) | marine metagenome | isolation source: seawater | place: Indian Ocean: Red Sea | collected 2010
AAAGATATAGTGTTGCGCGGACTTTGAGGGGAAGGGGTATTATCCGCGCACCTTTACCATTAACTAAGCGGGAGGGGTGTGTTTGACAGGAAATGACTTTGAAGAACGTCGAAAGGCACTCAAAGAGCGCGTCAAAAAACAACTTGAGAACTCCTCTAATGATACGATAGAGGAAGAAATTGTTGTACTGGAAAGTCCCGTTGAATCATCTGTTGACTCATCGGAAAAAAGAAATCTTGAAAGAATTTTAGAATTGGAAATGGATGATAAATCAAAACTCAGAAAAATGGCCTCAGTATTAATTTTGATTGGCAGTATTCTAGGAATATTCAGTGGAGGAATTATTTTACAGGGAAACCCGTCTGAATTACTTAATTCCTCGATTTTTGATCAGACTCAGAGTGTAGATATAACAGGTCAAACACTAGATTTAGAAGGGCATGGAATATACAACGTCAGTATCATTTTATTAGATTATGACAGTTCCGAGACTATTCAATCAACACTTACTAATGATAACGGTTATTTTCAACTCAAAAATGTAAAAGCTGATAGAATGATACTAAGAGTTTCATTGGAAGGATACGATACTATAGAGAGAACTTTCGATGCAGTTGATGGATTCATGCAGCCGTTTACAATGAAAAATGGCAGTGATTTAGTTACTGAAAATTTCATTTCAGAAGATTCAGGTTGGTCATTAGAAGCAGCGGTAGGTTTGTCTACATTTATCGGCGTAGTGACTATTCTAACTGGTATTGTTGGAATTCAAGCTTCGGTTGAAATAAGAAGAGCAAAGCGATACAGAAGAACTCAATACCTAGCCGGTGTAAGTCTTTTCAGCCGTGGATTAATTATTTTTGGACCTATACTAATTTTAGCTGGAATGGGACTATTAGTCTTAACCAAAGAACAATTTGAAGATGTTGAAGAGGTGTGATAATGTACCTCATTTCTATTGAAGGCGGAGATGGTTCCGGTAAAGGTGAGGCTGCCAGAATAATCTTAGAACTAGTCAATGATTATCCATTCCCTCAAGTTTATTCAACCCATGAACCTAGACGACATAGTGAATTGGGTAAATTAGCCTTAGATTCTGTTCAGACAGGTGATAAAACCCCACTTCAAGAGGCCGGTTTGTTTGCTGCGGATAGATTAGATCATTCTCATACTTGGATAAAGCCACTATTAGAAAAAGGAAATATTGTGATATCAGATCGAAACATACACTCATCTTTAATCTACCAAGGAATTGTAGGAGATCTGGGATTAGAGCAAGTTTGTAAAATGAATGCTGCAGCAATGATACCCGATTTAGTTATTTGGATTGATTGTGACCCTGAAAAAGCGATAAAACGAATTCAATCAGGCACTCTCCGAATGACTAGTGAAAAACAAGAATATTTTGAAACAACTGATATTCAAAAGAAAATCCGTAAAGGATTCAATGACCTTCTATCTGGTAAGATTAGAGTTCCTGAACCTTTTGATAAATGCTGTGTGGTAGGACCAATACTCAATGAAGGTGGGCTAGATGAATTAAGAAGAAAATTGAGGGATGAATTACGCTCTTTTTTCAATAGAAAACCCGCACCTCTAAATGTTGACTCCGACCAAGTAGATAGATACTTACTTAACAGCCTAGTTAAAGATGTGAAGAAACAAACTCGCCTACCTGGTGCTCCTGAAATGAAAACTGCAATTCATATTGGGTGGTTATCTGGAAAAAGTCCCAGTGAATGGATGAAACTAGGAGAAGATTTGTGGCCGAAAGATACTGCGAAAGAATTTGATGTTCCTGCTACGTCTTATTCTCAATCATGCTGGTCAATTCTAGGGACCCTATCACTAATAGTTGGCTCCACTGAAGTGCCTAGGTTACACAAATCATTAGGCCCCCACAGAATGGTAACACAAAGACACACGCAGCGCTTAGTAAAATGGCTTGAACACGAACGATGGATTCACAAACAACAATCACATGTTCCATTCTCTGAGGCTAAGGTTTTCAAGTTAAGGGATGAAAAATTGGGATATGGAAGATTGGCTTTAGCTATGTGGCCTCTAAGATCTTCTCTCGCATCGTGGAGAAGAAGCAATCCAAACTCAAAATGGGAAGATTCTCTACCTGAAATTTTGTTACACGGTACCGGAAAAAATCCGCCGATGACGATAAGGAGGTCGGTAAATAATATTCTCAAGCGCTTGGAAATGTTGACTAGTGGACATGAGAATTGTCCAACACCAAAAAATGCTGATGAGTTAATAATATGGTGGAAAACTAAGCCTCCAAAATAATTACTCTTCTTCGTTAACCAACTCAAATCTAAGTCCACTTGGTAAACGGACTTCTCCTGCTGACTTGAAAAATTTCGGCCTTGCTGAATATGTTGCTGCGATTAGAATACCAAAACCAATCCCGAATGCAATTCCGGTAATAGGCCTCATCAAATTATTCGATTCATAAGATGTTAGTAGTTGAGTAAAACCATCAATTATCAGCGGAAGACAGAATAGTGTTCCAATCATAAGCCAAGTATATGTTCTGAAATTCTTTCGATAAATTTCCTCCAGCCAATGATCGGGGAATATGGATAGGCAGGTGTCTTTTATTGTCCACCGGTTGTATCCTCTTCGGGAGAATAGGAGACCCCCAACAGCAATTCCGAAGAACATGCCGATATCTCGAGTACAAACTGGCATCTGATTACCATTAATCTCCCACGAACGCTCAGCTTTATTGTGACAATTAAAATCGCCAAATGCATAGATGAAGCCTGTATAAAGGTCCAGTTCTGACCACGCGAACTTTTCTTCCTTACCATCATTACCAGAGGAATATAATCCATCCTGAGTCATATAATCTAGAGCATTTGCTCTAGCATCTAAATCAGGTACAAAGTCAGTTGGTAAGACCATTGGAGAAAAAAAGAATGATACAGTAAAGAACCCAAAAATTCCAAAAATCCACATTCCTACTTTTATCTCACGTGCCCTCTCATGTAGACCGTTCTTCTGCACATTTTCCACCTTTTGAAAGACAGACTTAATCATTTTGTCAATAAAAGTCTTGATGAGTAATGGGGAATTGGTAAGCCTGTGTCAGAACAGGAAGGCGAGCCAGTAGGCATATGGATGGGTCTGCAAGCTGGCGCTTTAATCGGCCTTTATGTCGGGTTTTCTCTGGCAACAATTTCGGTTTTAACCGATGCAGAAAAGATTAATCGCACCATATCTCTAATGTGTTTCCCACCATTTATTGGTTCTATTATATTAGGACCCTTCCTAGCAAAAAGAAGAAAACCAGTTAAATTAAGCAGAAAACCACTTGAAATGGCCAGAGAGATTCTTGAAGAATTCAATGAGGGACAAGGTAACTGGAGAGTTCTCAGTCACGTATCTAGTGATGGGATGAACATCAGAATAGACATGCATAATCTAAAAAATATTGAGGGAGTTGTCGACGCAGCATTGATAATTGCTGAGCAAAGTACTGTCAAATTCATTGTAGGAAGGGGCACTTCTAAGAGCTCATCACCAGAGTTAAGAGAACGAGTATTAAACAGAGTAGAATCCAAAGTTAGTGTTCTTAGAAGAACTAGAAAAGCAAAATCTATTGAAGTAAAGCCTGAAACGAGTCATGAATACGATACATATCAAAATAAACTGAATAAAGTTCTATTCATTCTACTACCAATTGTTTCATTTTTAGCTTGGATAGAGATGAGAAATTGAGGAACATAATTCAACATATATTATGACCTAAGAACTAAAGCACTAACCATGCGAGAAGTAACCTTGTTTTGGAAGAGGGCTAGGTTGCGAGAGTTAGATATCGCCGAAGTTCTTGATATTTTCAAGCATTTAGAATTTTTATCATACGTAAAACGTGTCCCTAAAGACGTAAGAATTATTGTAAAAGCAGATTTTGTTGAGGGTAAAACAATTGATGATATTGATGACTTATATTTCTTAGAACTTATTGAGGTTATTTTGGAGCCAATAGGCAACAATAACAGTTACATTTTGTTGGTTAAATTAAACCATTCACTATCAAATATTAATGCACGTACTAATGGAACAAGTGCAATTCCTGGATGCAGATTGGATGGTGAAGGATTAACATATATTATTCAAGGTCCGCCGATGAAACTCAGGATAGTTACAACATTAGCACGAATTTTATCAAAACCAGATAGAACAAGTGCTAGAAGTTTAGATTTCAAACTTACATCGAGTAATTCTATTTTGAGCCCTAAACAACTCAAACTGGCCAAGTTCGCTTATGATAGAGGGTACTTTGATGTCCCAAAGAGAATCAGAGTTAGTGATTTAGCAGAACAAGTCGGCTTAGCCAGAGCCACAATTTCTGAACATTTATCACGTATTGAGGCCATAATTATGGATGATATGTTTTCTTCTTATGATGAACCCTATGTTAGTCCAGAAACTATAAAGCTGATGCTAGAGACAATTGAATTAGATTCACAAGATGCTAATATTGACCAAAAGAAAGGCATGAAGAAGATGCTTGAAAATATTAGAGACAATATAAAAAATGAAATTGTTCCAAATATTCTGCATGATGATAAAGAAACAGACTTAACTATGGATGAATTGGTTGAATACGGTATGCAAGAGCATAAAGAGAATATCAGCCAAATAGATCAAATTATGATAGAAAAATTCTCCTCATTAGAATAATCTTGTCGTATCATTTAGAAAGCACCTTGTGTTACCCCTGACATGACCCGAATCTCAGAACTACTGAAGAGACTGGTTGAGGGTGGAATTGAGGTAACTAATGAAATCAAAAAAGTAATGATTAATACAGAAATCGAATCATTTTCCGACTATGATTGTGATCCATTTTATTCTGATAGGCCAATTCCTTTTACTGAAACTGAAATTGGGGAAGTTAAAACCATTTCAGCACCTCACATGATTGTCACACTGTTACATAATATGGAACTTCTAGAAGGTCAAGAAGTGATAATTATCGGATCTAAAGGAGGTTATCTAGCCGCCTTAGTTGCTCAACTAATTGGTGAAAATGGAATTGTTAGAGTTCTAGATACCTGCTCAAATGTTATATCTCATTCTAAGCAGAGGCTTACTCACTGGCCTACAATTGAATTTAGAGAACTAGAATCAATAGAAGTATCACCCGTCGCCTTCCCTGGAGAATTTGATCGTGTTTTGGTCACTGGTCACATTGAAGAGTTACCAAGTTGGATTACTGACAGAATTAGTGATACTGGATTTGTAATCGCACCTATTGGCCCAAATAATAATCAACATTTGATGAAAATAGAAAAGCAAGAGGATGAATTATTTCCAACCGATCTGGGTCCTGTTTGTTTTGGATCTTTGGAGAGTAGAAGGCATGGGAATCAATATGTTAGCCCTGTAGAACTTGCTGAATTATTAGAATTAGTAATTCATACATGTCAAGAATTAGACATTATTGAATTGGAAGAAATCAACCAATTGCAAGACATTATTGCTGAATTATATTTTTTACCTAATGACTTACCACCTGTTGGCGAAGGCGGAATTCCTATTTCCGAGCATCCAATGTTCAAATCATTGATTGAAAAATCTGATTCTTTCATTAGATTTTGGCCAATATTACAAGTTATATTACATCCAATAATTCGACAAATAGGCTTTGAAAATTGGATTTTCGATGATTATGATAGTCTCGAATAAATCTGAGGTGATATAATGGTTAAACCTTCGAACCAGTTCGTTCATCAATTAAATCACAAAGATGTAAGTATCAGAAGAAAGGCAGTGCGTACTCTATTTGAAATGGACGACCCGCAAAACCTTGAGGCTTTTCAATCATTACTCAGTGATAAAGAATCATGGTTTAGGTCTAAGGCACTAGAGGCTCATCGAATGTGGGCAAGCAAAAACGGAATTTCTTCTTTAGAATATTTAGCCAGACACAAAAGCATTGATGCCAAGAGATGTGCAGCAAATCTTCTCGAGGAATTTGATGAGGAAACAGTTGAAGTTGCTGAAATATTATTGAAACAAGACGACATGATATGTCAGATTAAAGCCGCTGAAGCATTAATTAAATTCGATAAAGATGGTAAATACACGGAAAAATTCCTTTCATCTGAAAATGAAAAAATAATTTCGATTGCATTATCAAGTGAAAAAATCACCAAACAACAACTAATTGAATCTCTTGAAGGCAAATCGATTTATGTAAAAAATACAGCATTAAAAAAATTACAGAATTATGATTATGACTTAGATGATGAAATGTTGTTAAAATTAATTAAAGAAGGTGTTGAAGGTAAAGAAACGATTCCTTTTGCAATAAATAATTCAGGTAAATGTTTGATCGAAATCGCTAATTCCAAAGACTCAAAAATAATTAAAAATTTAGTCTCAGAGTTAAAAAATAAATTTAATTCATTTGAAGAACCTGTTATTCAATTATTGATTGAAAATAATTGCCACATCGTTTTAGGCAGGTGGTTACAAGGCAGAAAAGATTCCCAAAGTGATGAACTTAGATGGCAAATAATAGAAAATGAAGAATTAGATGAAATTGAGAGATCTAGACTGCTTGAAAGGCTGATGGGGCGAATCAATGAAGAGGAAATAAAGGTCAAATCGAAACAACTATTCGAAACAACAAATAGTGAATTATTGAAGATTATAGCACATAACCTTTCAACTGCCGGCGATTAAAGCGCATTATGCGAGACGGTTATTCGGGGATAAGTTTCCTTTTCGATGCCACTGAAGGTGAAACTAAACACTTACATGTTGGCTTGGAAATTGAAGGGCCATTTACTAAACCAAATTTGGTCTTAAGTTTTCCTAGGTGGGTACCCGGATCTTATTTTCTTAGAGAACCAATACAGTATATGTTTGACTTCGAGGCTAAAAATGATAAAAATGAAATTCTAAAATCTGAAAGGAAGAATGTGGACTCAATGAAGATTTCATTAGGTCATAACACTGACTTAGTATCTATAAAATACAAAATTATTGCTAGAGAATTATCGTGTCGCTCAACTCATCTCGATAATTCACACATTCACATGATGCCGCCATTCACTTGGTTTCTTCCAACTTCTGGAATTGATTCCGACAGAATGGAAATGACTCATAAAATAAAATCACATTTGCCTGAGGAATGGACACCAGCAACACAGTATCTTCAAACCTCAAAAAGTAAAAGTAAAGGTTTGCTTACTAACAACGCTGGAGACACTTATACATTTGAAGCACCTAATAGGGATGAACTGCTGGATGGAATAATAGAAGCAAATTCTAACCCTACTCATTCCTGGGTTGTTGAAGGAAGAACTCATCATTTGAAAATTTGGGACAGCGGAGGATTTGTACCCAATTCTGATATGCTTGAAAAACTCAAATTAGATATGAATAAAATTATTTGCGAACACCACGCACTATTCGGAATCCCTGCGTGGGATAATTACGTAACAGTGTTACATTTTACTGAAAAGTCTAGAGGTGGTTTAGAACACCTTAATTCACAAACTTCGATGCTACCAAGACAGTGCTTGATGCCTGGTTTTGTTGATGAATACAGGGATCTTGTAAGCTTGTTCAGCCATGAATATCTACATCAATGGAACGTAAAGAGACTTAGACCGAGGAATTTCATAAGTTATGACCTACAAAAAGAAGTCCATTCAGATTTATTATGGTGGTTCGAAGGCACCACTTCTTGGTTAGGTGACATACTTTGCGTAAGGTCAGGTGCTTGGAGTGAGGAAGATTGGAGGAAAGATTTCCTTCGAAAAATGAAGAGACATACTTTGAGACATGGAATGGAAAAAGAATCCCTAGCAGAATCTAGCCATGATGCCTGGATTCACCTGTATAGGAGTCATTCATTTTCGCGGGAAACTCAAATTTCATACTATTTGGAAGGTGAATTGGCAATATTCTGTCTAGACGCCGAACTTAGAAAACGCTCTAATGGAGAATCTGGTGTGTGTGAGTTAATGTCTTTGTTGTGTAAAAAGTACGCTATTGAATATCCTAATGTTGAAAGATTAGGTGTAAATTATAATGATATTAGATCTACACTAACTTCAATGAAAGGTGGTTTAAGACTGGGTAAATTACTAGATTCACTGGTTTTTGACAGAAAGGCTCCGGATGTGAAGAACGCTCTGCGATACTTTTCGCTAGAATTGGTTCCTGAAAAAACAGTCAAAGAGGATGATGAATCTCTAGGATGGTTAGGATTACAACTTCGTCAATCCAATAGACAAATTTTAGTCAGTTCACATCAACAAGATTCGCCTTTAAGAAATATAATAATGCCTGGAGATGAAATATTAGCAATTGATGGATTTAGGATGAATGATATTGGAGTTTTGAATAAATTCTTAAAGGGAATGGCTAATAAAAATTCAGAAATAACATACACGCATGAAGGTATAATCAAAAAATGTAATTTGGTACTGCCGAAATCGCCGCAAAGACTAGTAAAACTTGAAGGGAAAGGAAACAAAAAATGGTCGAAATACATCTCAACGAGACAAACTACTTCAAATCCTCAAGAAGAATAAATATTGGTGGTACATCATAAGAAAATATATGTCTACTAGTTTTTGCAGGATAAAGACTACTAGATAGACACATTTCTAGAACGTCATTTTTAGAAATGGAATGGAGATTAGAATTAGGCCACGTTTCGACAATGATATTTTCATCTATGAGATAATCTACACAAATTGCTGGAACAGAGGTCAAGTTCATTATCTTTGCAACCGAAAAACGGTGATGACCATCTAATATTGAGCCTGTATTCTTATCTACAATCAAAGGCTTGGTAAAACCACCCCACTTTTCAGTCATTTGGAGTAACTTATCTCTTGCCTTTTCTTTAATTTCCTCATGGGGCTTTAACCACTCAAGAGGGACTAAAGTAACACAATCATCGCTCCACATATTCAATTCGAAGATGATTTGAAGAATAATGCTTTGGTGCAATTGATTGTAGCGAGACTGGAGGAGATAGTTTGAGGCATTTGATTAAAGGTCTAGAAGCGGATTTAACAGGCTTTAAATGCTCTTTCAAAACCAGAAAAATTCTTGAAAAATTACCTAATGATTTAATCGATATTTTGAATAAAATTGCTCAAAATAATGGTGGTGTTTGGATTGTTGGTGGAGCCGTGAGAGATTGGCTAATAGGTCATACTCCAGAAGATATTGATCTGGCAGTAAACCTTACTCCCGAACAAATGTTAGAAATCTTTCCTGATGCAATCCTGACCGGTGAAAACTTTGGAACATTATCATTGAGAGGTGAAAACTGCCTATATCAAGCAACTACACTTAGAACTGATGGGAATTACAACGATGGAAGAAGGCCTAATAATGTATTTTGGGGTAATTCTCTAAAGAAAGATTTGGAAAGAAGGGACTTTACTGTCAATGCAATGGCGATAGATGTTGCCAGAGAACTTCTATATGACCCGCACAACGGCAGAAGTGATATCTCTAGAGGTTTAATCAGAGCAGTAGGAAATGCTCATCAAAGGTTATCCGAAGATGGTTTAAGAATTATGAGAGCATTCAGGTTTTCTGATAGGAAAGAGGATGGTGTTTGGGAATTAGAGAATAGTTTGGAAGTTTCTATTTCCCAACTGAAACACATGTTGGATAACATTTCTAGAGAACGAATATTCATTGAGTGGAAGAGAATTCTATCTGGTCAAAGTTCTGGTATCGTTATTAAAAAAATGGCACTTATGGGGATATTAGACAGATTTTTAATCGGTAGGTGGGATGACAAATTTGCAATCTTTGAAGCGCTAGATAATAATCTATCACTTTTTGACGGATTAGAAAAGTTTTCTCTCATTTTATGTGAAAATACCATTCAAGAAGTTGAAACAATTTGTAAGGAATTAAAAATGTCAAAAATTGAAAGAAATAGGATAATTTCAATTCATAACAGATTTGGACATATTCCGAAATTGAATAAACATTCGATTAGAAGATTTCGATTCGTTTTACAAGATTTTGCGATTAAACACCTTATGTTAGAAAAAATAATTATTGATTGTAAAATTTCAATCCGTGGAGAAGGACTAACAAACCATAATTTGATTATTATAGATGAAATAATTGATGCAGTTAAAAATCTAGAAAAACAAAAAACCCAATCCGAGCCATTAGCTGATGGCAAATGGATAATGGTACAAACTGGACTACAAAAAGGAGAAAAACTAGGTAGGTTGAAGTCATGGCTTCATACAATACAAATCGAAAGAGATTTGTATGACATTTCCCAGATAGAAAAGGTTCTTTCCACGCTTTCATGGAACAATAGTGATTTCAAAAACTGGCCTGAATTGAAATTTCCATAGTTGCAGTAATTTGAATAATTAGTGTCTTTACGACAATATGAGGGGCGGAAGTGATTATTGAGCAGTTAGAAAGTAAGATTTTATCTGGTGGAGGTTTGAATTCCTTAACTGATAGTGAATTATCTCAATTAGCATTGCACTTTGTAGGCGATGCACCTCCATCGCATGTCCCAAGAGAAACTGTTATCAGTATTTTATCAGAACAAGATAATGTAAAAAAATGGCAACAAGGTGTAGTTGATAAGGCAAGGCAACTGGCAAGTAGTAAAATTTCAGAAACAGTTGAAAATGTTCAATCTAGGATTGAACAAAATTCAGATAACCCAATGGTTGCAGCAATAAAAGATAAATTTGGAAAATGGCTTATTGATTCAGGATATAGTGTCTCCGAATTGACTGTAAAGTTAGATAAAGATGTAGATGGAACTATTTCGATGGAAGAAATTTCCCAATTCATTTTCGACTTGACTGGCACTCAACCCCCTGGTTGGGTTCTGTCCAACGTCCACAGTGTACTGGATAGAAACTCAGACGGAATTATTGAAGTTTCAGAGTTGTGGTCTTATCTTGAAGAAATTGGATTTGAAATCCCTGAAATTGTAGATCCTGTTATTGAACTACCTGATGCAAATGAAGCAATAGATGAGATGCCTGAAACTACAATTCCAGATGACGAATTTGAGAAGCAACTTGAAGAAATAGATAATTACTCTGAACCTGATGCTGAACAGATAGTCATCGAGGCGGAGCCAATTATTCAACAAGAGACTATAGAACAAGTTATTGAAGATGAAAATATTATCTCAACCACCATCGAGAGAACCATTGAACTTTTAGAAAACTCAAAACTTCATAGCGAAGCATTATCTATTATTTCAAATTCTGAAGAAGGAAGTTGTACTCTACATATTGATAGGATAGAGAATAATCTAATGGTTTCGGATAGTTACCGCGGTGGAAAAACTCTCGTTGGATTGCTAGACGGTGGCCCTTACAATGTAGCAGTATTGTTTGAACCTGAGTTTAATGATTTGATTGAACAGCAAATTTCAAAATCAAAAACTGTAACATTTGACGCTCGATTATTTGAGTGGTCAAGTGGACTTCGCCAAGCCAAATTAAAAGGTAAGTCTCTCAATGTTGGCAATTAAACCAAAGAACGTGAGATAACAATTCTTTGTACTTCTTGTGTTCCCTCGTAAATCTGTGTTATCTTCGCATCTCGGAAAAATCTCTCGACTGGGAATTCCTTGGTATATCCGTATCCGCCTAAAACCTGTATCGCTTTTTCAGAAACCCACATTGCAGTATCTCCAGCGTAGAGTTTAGCCATGCTGGCTTCTTTTGTGTGTCTTTGACCACCGTTCTCATAATGTTCTTGTTTTGCCCATGAGGCTTTGTAAACCAATAAACGGGCTGCATCAATCTTTGTTGCCATGTCAGAAAGGTAAGACATTATCATTTGGTGATGAGCAATTGGTTTTCCGAAGGCCTCTCTTTCATGAGAATACTTTAGAGCTGTTTCAAAGGCACCTTGAGCGATTCCTAGAGCCTGTGCTGCAATTCCAATCCTACTGTTATCTAATGCATTCATGGCGATGGGAAATCCTTTTCCGACACCTTTCAAAACATTTTCAACAGGAACTTTACAGTTCTCTAAAATCAGTGTGCAAGTGTCTGATGATCTAATTCCAAGTTTATCCTCTTTCTTGCCTACTTTGAAACCTTCAAAACTAGAATCCACAATAAATGCGGTAGTTCCACCATGCTTCTTGACTCCATAGTCAGGATGGTCAACATCTTTGGCGAAAAGAACAATTATTTTTGCTTGTGCACCATTAGTAACCCACATTTTCTCACCATTCAAGATGAAGTGTTTGCCATCATCAGATAGTTTCGCTTTGCATATCATGGCAGCGGCATCTGTACCTGCACCCGCTTCAGAGAGCGAGTATGCTCCCACCTCGCCAGCAGCCAACCTTGGTAGATATTTCTGTTTTTGTTCTTCATTCCCATGTAGAGAAATTGTTTTTGCACAAAGACCGACATGAACACAGAACATTACTCCAAAAGAAGGATCTATTCTGGATAGTTCTTCAACAATAATTGATTCTGAAATGTCATCAACTGGAGAACCACCATATTCTTCAGGAATTGTAACACCTTGAAGGCCATATTCAATGAATGATTGCCATTCTTCTGAAGGAGGTGTTTGGGTTTGGTCTCTATGCTCTGCTGTGGGCGCTAGTACTGTTTCAGCAAAGTCTCGGACCATTTCTCGAATCATTTGCTGTTCGTCGTTTTCTGCAAAATTCATGTTTCTCCCTATACACCCCAAAAGGCCGTGTTTCTTAACCCGTTTGTATAAAAATGATTTTTCGATTTTCCCAAACTATTCAAATACAATGCCTTTGAGGCGCGTTTAGGAGGAAATGTAATGGAAGATGAAACCCTACAATTTAAGGTTGCTCACAATAGGAAATATTCTACTTCTCATTTGTGGTACCAAGAAAAAGATGACAAACTGATGATTGGAGTTAGCGAATTTTTAAAGTTCGAAATTGGTGAAGTATTAAGAATTATTTTACCGCAAGCAGAAACTGAAGTCGATGAAGGAGATGGAATGTTTTCAATTTGGACCGCTGATGAAAAGTTACCTTTTGCTGCTCCTTTCTCAGGATTAATTACCGAAGTCAACGGAGAAGTTGAATATAGCCCACATTTGGCTAATGAATCGGCATATGACCTCGGTTGGATTATTATTCTAGAACCTCACAATCTAGATCTTGAATTACTCTTAGATCCGGATGAATACGTTGATTATTTGGCAGATCTATGATGTGGTGCCAATTATGATTGCGATGGACCTCTTGAGAGAAAGTCTCGCAAATGCACCAGTAATTTGGAAAGGCGACTATCCTTACTTCATACATCCCATAACTGATGGAGTTCCGCGATTAGATTCTAAAGTTCTTTCAGCAGTATCTGAACTATCAATCGAAGCGATTGATTGGGATGACGTTGACTTAATCCTTGGGATTGAGGCCATGGGACTTCCGTTAACCTCTCCAATCAGTGTTCAGACTGGAATCCCTTTGGTGATTGCTAGGAAAAGAAAATATGAACTCGATGGCGAAGTTGTAATCGACCAAAATACTGGTTATTCAAAAGGATCAATGTACCTAAATGATATAAATCCTGGTGAAAAAATAGTAATTATTGATGACGTTTTATCAACTGGCGGTACACTAAAAGCAGTAATTGAAGGAATACAAAGAGCTGGCGCAGAAGTAAAGCATATTTTGGTAGTTGTTGAAAAGGGCCCTGGACTAGAAAAATTAAAAATTAGTTATCCAGAAATAAAGATTGAATCTTTGGTAAAACTTGAGATGGATGGAGATAAGGTAGTTCTTTTGAACTAGTTGGTGATAATATGGATTTAGATCGTCATGATTTTGAATTGGATGATTTGGTTAAACGAATCAAAGAAAATGATAACCGACTAATTGCCTTACAAGTACCTGAAGGATTGAAAATGCAGGCTTTGGAAATGATGGATGAAATAGAAAGTGAAACGAGTGCTAAAGTTGTTTTAGCTGCTGATCCATGCTATGGTGCTTGTGATTTAGTTCATGACAAGATGAGCATGATGGGAGTAGAATTAGTTGCGCACATGGGACACTCACAAATGAATATCGATTCTGGAATGCCAACACAATTTATTGATGTTACCTATGATGGAGACCCTGAACTTTCTCCAGTTATCCCTTACCTAGAGGCTCACAGAAAAATGGCTTTAAACAGAAAAGGCGAACAAAATATTGAACAAGAATTATCCGATGATAAAGCAAAAGAAAGATTCTTGGATGCTGTTGGGCGAGTTTCTCCATTAACCGATACAAAACTAGGACTTGTAGGTTCTATACAACATCTTCACTTACTACCTGAATTTCATGACCGTCTAGAAAAAGCAGGCTTTGACGTTACAATTCCAATTGGAGGGGCAAGGTTATCTTTCCCTGGTCAAGTCTTGGGTTGTAACTATTCCGGAGATGACCCTTCAATAGGCCATTACTTGTTTTTAGGTTCCGGAGATTTTCACCCAATAGGACTAGTACTTCATACTGGTAAACCTTTAGCGATGTTGGACCCATACACTGGTGATGCTGAAGAGATGTCTCTTGAAAGGATTGAGAGAATCCTAAGACAAAGATTTGGACTAATTATGTCATGTGGAGATGCTGAATCATTCGGTATTTTAATCGGTGAGAAACCTGGACAAATGCGTAGAAGTTTAGCATTAAGAATGAAAAGAACTCTCGAAAAACATGGTAAAAAAGGATATTTATTAGCCTTAGAACATGTTGGACCGGAATTAATCGATTTCTATCCAGTTGATGCTTTTGTAAATACAGCATGCCCAAGAATTGCTATCGATGATGCAGTTAGATATAGAAAACCATTGATTACACCTTTTGAGTTAGAAGTTGCTCTGGGTGAAAAGAAATGGGAAACTGGATATATGTTCGATGAAATTCCTTAGATGGTTTAAATATCTAAGTTTTGAAGTAAATTTAATCCGTATATTCAATAACGGTTGGCGAAAGGCTTCTCATGTTATGAGTGGATACCTCAATAGAATCGGTGCAGGATTTATTATTGAAAACAATGAAATCCTAGATTTTGATTTTGTACCAAATGAAATTGTTGGAAGGGAAGACATTCAGAGAGAATTAGCCAATAAGTTCTCATCAATTGCAGATTCAAATTCAAGTTGTCGTGCAATTATTACTGGACCAGTTGGGAGTGGTAAAACTGTTTTAGCCAAAACCTTCTGTAGAGATTTACAAAAACACTTAGCCAACAAAAGAGACATACTAGTTTCGCACGTAAATTGTCGAAATGCTTCTACGAGTACTAGAGTTGTTCAAAGGATATTACATGAAATTGATCCCGGACATCCAGATAGAGGCCTTTCTATGGGTGAATTATTACTAAGTTTAAGAAAACTGATTCGTAGAAATTCTTCTCACTTGGTAGTTGTTTTAGATGAAGTGGACCATATGCTTCGAAAGTCGGGAGATGATTTGTTATATCAGCTACTAAGAATTGATGAGGATCAACAAGGAAAAGGAACCTTATCTCTAATTCTAGTAAGTCAAGAACAGGTGTTAGACGTTTTAGAAACTGCTGTAATTTCAAGAATGGGAAAAACCAATCTTTTACCCATTCCGCCATATAATTTTGATGGCCTCCTAAAAATCGCTGAACAAAGAGCAGAAATGGCACTACATGAAGGGACGTATTCGAAAGAGATTCTA
>MDTE01031890.1_pt1 | contig 15704 bp, 15 predicted proteins | sample 811231 | NCBI WGS metagenome assembly MDTE01 (sample SAMN05326651, study PRJNA326480) | marine metagenome | isolation source: seawater | place: Indian Ocean: Red Sea | collected 2010
AATTGTACCTAATGCAAGAGGTGAAGCTGCTAAACTAATTGAAAGTGCTAGAGCTTACAAAGAACAAGTTGTTAAACAAGCTGAAGGTGTTGCCCAAAATTTTATCGATGTATACAACAGTTATAAAAATGCAAAAGAAGTCACAAGAAGAAGAATATATTTAGAAACTTTAAGAGAGGTTCTTGAAGGTAAAAATAAAATTATTTTAGATGATGCTGGAGGACAAGGCGTAGTTCCTTATCTTCCATTAAATGAATTAAAAAAAGGAAGTAGTAACTAATGAAATTCAGCCTAAGAAATATAATAGTTGTTCTTGTTTTATTTATTGGTTTTCTTACTTTTACAGGAGCTTTTTTCATCGTTAATGAAACTAAACAAGCTATTGTTTTACAATTTGGTGACCCAAGAAAAGTAATTACTGAGCCTGGATTACAATTTAAAATTCCATTTATCCAAGATGCTGTTTTTCTAGATTCACGACTTCTAAACCTAGATCCTCAACCTGAGGAAATGATTTTGTCTGATCAAAAAAGAATAATAGTAGATTCTTTTGCAAGATACAAAATTATTAATCCTTTGAAGTTTTTTCAAACTGTTAGAAATGAAGCAACATTTTCAGATAGGTTTGGCAGAATTATAAATGCATCAGTAAGAGGGGTTATAGCTCAATATTCATTAACTTCGCTATTAAGTGATGAGAGAATAGATATAATGAATGAAATTCAAAATCAAATACTAACAAATGAAGAATCTTTTGGCGTAGAGATCATTGATATTCGAATTGGAAGAACAGATCTAACAGAGCAAGTTTCTAATAACGTATACCAACGTATGCGTTCTGAAAGAGAAAAAGAAGCAAACCTTTTAAGAGCAGAAGGAGAAGAACTTTCAAAAGAAATTGTTGCTTCAGCAGACAGACAGCAAACTGTTATTCTTGCTGAAGCAGAGAGAACATCATCAATTTTAAGAGGTGAAGGTGATGCAGAGAAGAATAATATTCTTGCGGAAGCTTACGGACTGGATGAAGAATTTTTTGATTTTTTAAGAACTATGCAGGCATGTAAAGATACTTTTGGTGACACAGAAATGTCAATGGTAATTGCTCCAGGGCAAGTTTGTGAAAAGTTTTTTGGAGAAATTGAAATAAACAACTAATGTTAAAGCTTTTACTTTTGGGTATTGGCTTATTTCTTTTTTTTGAAGGCATTCTATATTTTTTTTTAGCTGGAAATCTAAATTCGATTCTAGATCAACTAAGTAAGGTTGATCCACAAAAAATAAAGACTATATCTTTAATAATGATAATAATCGGAGCATGCCTTATTTATTTCACTTTCCTTTTTTATGGAGAATTTTAATGCATAAATTAATTTCTAATATTGTTTTTTTTATTTTAGTTTCTTTTTCAACAATTTCAAAATCTCATCCAAGTAGCTTTGCTGATTTAGTTGATAATTTGTCTCCTGCAGTTGTTAGTATTGCATCAACAACAATAATTAAAAATAATAATAATCAAAACCAATTGCCACGTTTTCCTGAAGGATCTCCATTTGATGAATTTTTCAAAGAATATTTTGATAATGAAAGAAGAAATTCTCCCTCACAAAGACCAATGACAGGTCTTGGTTCTGGTTTCATCATTGAAAAAGAAGGAATAATAGTAACAAACAATCATGTTATTGAAGGAGCTGATGAAATTACTGTTATTATGTCTAACCAACAAGAATTTAATGCAGAGTTATTAGGAAGAGACCCAAAGGCTGACTTAGCTGTATTAAAGATTGATCCTGGTTCTACAGAACTGATAGCAGTTGACTGGGGTAATTCAGATGCGATGCGTGTAGGAGACTGGTCAATTGCGATTGGAAACCCTTTAGGTTTAGGTGGCACCGTTACTGCAGGAATTATATCAGCTATATCTAGAGATTTAGGTAATGGCCCTTATGTAAAATTTTTACAAACAGATGCTTCAATTAATAGAGGTAACTCAGGTGGACCACTTTTTAATATAGAAGGAAAGGTTATTGGGATTAATTCTGCAATTATTTCACAAACAGGTGGAAGTATTGGTTTAGGATTTGCCATCCCCTCTAATAGCGCTAAAAAGATTGTTCAGCAGTTGAAAGATTTTGGAAGAACTAAAAGAGGTTGGCTTGGCGTTCAAATTCAACCTGTCTCAAAAGATTTTGCTGAAAGTTTAGGCCTTCAAAATGAAAAGGGTGCTTTTGTATCTAATGTTAATCCTAAAGGCCCTTCAAAGACTGCAGGTATAGAAGCAGGCGATGTTATATTAAAGTTTAATGATATTGAGATAATTAAAATGACTGATTTACCAAGAGTTGTAGCAGAATCTGATGTAGGCTCTATAGCTAAAGTAGAGATTTGGCGTAAAAATAAAAAAATCATTATTGAAGTAAAGCTTGGTGAATTGCCTGAGCAGACTTATATAAAAAATAAGTCTACAGATAAGGAGAATAAAATAGACGAAGAAGCAGTAAAATATCTTGGAATTACTATTGCTAAAAATAAAGAATCTAAAGGAGTTTTAGTAACTAATGTTGATAATGATGATATTAAGCTCAATATTGGCGATATCATCATAGAAGTTAATAGAGAAATCGTTGAATCAATAAAATCTTTTATATCTCTTGTTGATAAATATAAAGAAACAGGAAGATCTTCACTTTTACTTAAAATTAAAAGAGATGAAGAAACTAGTTGGGTAACAATTAAATTTATTGATAATTGATTAATACTATTTATGTAATAGCTGGCCCAACAGCTGCTGGCAAGTCAGACTTTTCAATAGATCTAGCTGAGAAAGTTAATGGTGTAGTTATTAATTTTGACAGTATGCAAGTTTATAAAAATTTAGAAATATTAACTGCACGACCATCAAGAAAAGAAATGAAAAATATAAGCCATTATTTATATGGTTATATTGATGGTAAAGAGAGATATAATGTTGAAAGATGGTGCAATGACGCATCAGAAGTTATTAATAAAACAAGCGCTAACAATTTAACTCCAATATTGGTTGGAGGAACAGGTTTGTATATTAATACATTGATTAATGGATTAATTGATATTCCTCCAATACCTGAAAAAATTAAAATTGAATCAGAAAAAATACTTAAAGAGTTTGGTAAAGATTTTTTGATTAATAAAATTAAAAATTTTGATCCTGAATCATTTAAAGAAATAAATCCTAATGATACAGTTAGATTGAGAAGAGTTTGGGAAGTTTTTGAATCAACAGGAAAAAAATTTAGTACATGGAAATTAAATAAAAATAAAAAATTTATAAATAACTTTAAAATTAGAATTTTGTTATTCCTACCAGATAGAGAAAGGAATTATCAAATTGTAAATTCTAGATTTTTGAAAATGATGAATAGAGGGGCAATAGAAGAAGTAAAAAAATTACTAGAACTTGGTTTAAATGATTCTTTACCAGTAATGAGAGCCCATGGTGTTCCTGAAATTAAAAAATATTTAATAAATGAAATTAGTTATGATGAGTGCATTAGCAAAGGTCAGCAAGTTACTAGGAACTATGTTAAACGCCAACACACCTGGTGGAATTCCTCAAATTTACAAATTTCTCAAAAATTTGATAAATTTCCGACCGAAATTGATCTTAATTCTATTAAAATCGACTGATTTTGAAGTAAATTATTGATTTTATTTTATCCACAGCCTATGAGATCTTGGCAATGAAACAGGAAATGACAGGAGCAGAAATAGTACTTCAATCTCTTGTAGATCAAGGAGTGGAAGTAGTTTTTGGTTATCCAGGTGGTGCAGTTTTACCCATCTATGATACTCTATTTAAACAAAACTCTATCAAACATGTTTTGGTACGGCAAGAAGGTGGAGCAATTCATGCTGCAGAAGGTTATGCACGTTCAACGGGTAAAGTTGGAGTAGTATTAGTTACATCTGGTCCTGGAGCAACAAATGTAGTTACAGGATTAACCGATGCAATGATGGACAGTATTCCAATACTGTGTATTACTGGTCAAGTACCTCAACATTTAATCGGTAGTGATGCATTTCAAGAATGTGACACAACAGGAATTACAAGACCGTGTACTAAACACAACTACCTTGTTAAAGATCCAAATAAATTATCTCCAGTTTTTCATGAAGCTTTTATAATAGCTCAAAATGGAAGGCCTGGTCCAGTGTTAATAGATATTCCTAAAGATGTTCAATTTGCAAATGGTAATTATACCAAAAAAGATAAGATTATTATTCCATCGCATAGATTATTTGAGCCAGAAATTTTTAAGAACGATGAAAAAATTAATGAAGTTGTAAATTTAATTTCAAAAGCAAAAAAACCTATTTTTTATATAGGAGGTGGTTGCATTAACTCAGGACCAAAAGCTTCAGAATTAGTTACGAAATTAGTAGAAGTGACAGGCGCACCTGCTACTATGACTTTAATGGGGTTGGGTGTTCTTGGTTCTTCCCATGCTAACTCTCTTGGAATGCTTGGTATGCACGGTATGTATGAAGCTAATATGGCAATGCATGAATGCGATTTGATGATTAATATTGGAGCACGTTTTGATGATAGGGTAACAGGAAGACTTGATGCATTTTCTCCAAATTCTAAAAAAATTCATATAGATATTGATGAAAGTAATATCAATAAAACAATAAAAGTTGATGTGCCTGTTGTTGGTGATGTTAAGAGTGTTTTAACTAAGATTTTAAAAACATGGAAAGATAGAGATTTAAAAACAAATAAATCAGATTTGAAATTATGGTGGGACAAAATAAATAATTGGAAAAAAATAGATTGTTTGAATTTTAAAAATAATGAAAAAGAAATAAAACCACAGTATGCTGTTCAACGATTATATGAGTTAACTAAAGATAGAAAAACCTTTGTTACAACAGAGGTTGGCCAACATCAAATGTGGGCTGCTCAATTTTATAAATTTGAAAAACCAAATAGATGGCTTACTTCTGGCGGATTAGGAACAATGGGTTATGGCTTTCCTGCAGCTATTGGAGCCCAGGTAGCAAATCCAGATGCCTTGGTTGTTGATATAGCTGGAGATGCATCGATCTTAATGAATATTCAAGAAATGAGTACTGCAGTTCAATATAGATTACCGGTAAAAATATTTATTCTTAATAATGAATATATGGGTATGGTAAGACAATGGCAGGAACTTTTACATGGAGGTCGTTATTCTGAGAGTTATACAGATAGTTTACCTGATTTTGTAAAGTTAGCAGAGAGTTATAAAGCTATTGGTTTAAGAGCAAAAAAACCTGAAGAACTTGATGATGTTATTAATGAAATGATCAATACCGATAAAACTGTTATTGCTGATATTTGGGTAAGTAAGGAAGAAAATTGCTTCCCAATGATTCAAAGTGGCTCTGCTCATAATGACATGGTTTTAAGTAATGATCAAAAACAAGATGAGCTATCAGCTGAGAAAGGTAAAATTTTAGTATAATGAATAAGTCTGTGTATGATAGCTCTAAAAATACTTCTGTTTCAAGAAGGCATATTTTAACAATACTTGTTGATAATGAACCAGGTGTTCTTGCAAGAGTAATTGGTATGTTTTCTGGAAGAGGATATAACATAGAAAGTTTAAATGTTGCGGAAGTTAGCAATGATGAGCATCTTTCAAGAATTACAATTGTAACTGAAGGTACCTCGGAAGTAGTTAGTCAAATAGAAAAACAACTTTTAAGAATTGTTCCTGTACATAGTGTTTCAAATTTAGATGAAGAAGGTAGTGCTGTAGAGGCAGAAGTAGCGTTAGTTAATATTGATCTTAACGAATCAAATAAAAAGAAAATTTATGAAGTTTGTGATTTTTACCGAGCAAGAAGAATTGAAAATGAAAATAATTATGTAATTTTTGAAATTGCAGGAGCTTCGGAGAGAATTAATCGATTTATAAAAGAAATAAATCAAATTACTAAAATTGAAATTGTGAGGAGTGGTCCTGTAGCAATATCAACCCATAAGAATAATGAGGAGGTATAATGAGAGTATATTATGATAGAGACGCAGATCTTAATTTAATAAAGGATAAAAAAATAGTTATTGTTGGTTATGGTAGTCAAGGTCATGCACAAGCTATGAACTTAAGGGACTCTGGTATTGAAAATGTTGCAATTGCTCTTAGGGAGGGATCAGCCACAATAGAAAAAGCAAAAAAAGCTAATTTTAATGTTATGACTCCAGCAGAAGCTGCTAATTGGGCTGATATTATAATGATGTTAACACCTGATGAGCTTCAGTCAGAAATTTATAGTAATGAAATAGCTCCAAATATTAAAGAAGGAACAGCTCTTGCTTTCTCTCATGGATTAAATATTCATTTTGACTTGATTCAACCTACTGAGGGTATTGATGTAATAATGATTGCACCAAAAGGACCTGGTCATACCGTGCGAGCAGAATATGAGCGAGGTGCAGGTGTTCCATGCTTAGTTGCAGTAGATAAAAATCCATCAGGAAATGCTCTTGAAATTGCCATAGCCTACGCGTCAGGTGTAGGTGGTGGTAGGGCAGGTATAATTGAAACCACATTTAAAGAAGAGTGTGAAACTGATTTATTTGGTGAGCAATCTGTATTATGTGGAGGTCTAACTCATTTAATTTTAGCAGGATATGAAACTCTTGTTGATGCTGGATATGCACCTGAAATGGCATATTTTGAATGTCTTCATGAAGTTAAGTTAATTGTTGATCTTTTGTATGAAGGTGGAATGGCTAATATGCGTTATTCGATTTCTAATACTGCTGAATATGGAGACTATTCAAGAGGTCCAAGATTGATTACTGATGAAACAAAAAAAGAAATGAAAAAAATACTTTCAGAAATACAATCAGGTCAATTTACAAAAGAATGGATGGAAGAGCATAAAAGTGGTCAAACTAAATTTAAATTAATGAGAAAACAACAAGCTGAACATTCAATTGAAGCTGTAGGAGAGAAATTAAGAACACTAATGCCTTGGATTGCAGAAAGCAAAATGGTTGATAAATCGAAGAACTAGAAAATAGGAGTAATCTTTGATTAAAAAGTCATTAATTTAAAACTGGGTTATTTTAGTATATAGACGTAATTTATGAGTGATAGAGTATATATTTTTGACACAACATTAAGAGATGGGGAGCAGTCTCCTGGAGCAACAATGAATCTAGATGAAAAGATGCAAATAGCTCTACTTTTAGAAGAGATGCATGTTGATATAATTGAAGCTGGTTTTCCTATTGCTTCAAATGGAGATTTCGAAGCCGTATCGGAGATAAGTAAAACTATTAAAAACTCCACTGTTGCAGGATTAGCTCGAGCTAAAATAGTAGATATTGATCGTGCTTGGGAAGCAGTTAAGCATGCTAAATCACCACGTATTCATACATTTATCGCTACAAGCCCTATTCATATGAAATACAAATTAATGAAAACTGAAGAAGAAGTTTTAGAATCAATAAAACATACTGTTTCACACGCTAGAAATTTATGTGATGATATTGAATGGAGTTGTGAAGATGGAGGACGATCAAATTTAGAGTTTTTATACAAATGTATTGAGCTTGCTATTTCATCAGGCGCATCTACAATTAATATTCCTGATACAGTTGGTTTTACTTTACCATCAGAGTTTGGTTCAATATTTAAAGCTGTAAAGAAAAATGTACCAAATATTGATAAAGCAATTTTATCTACACATACACATAATGATTTAGGCTTAGCAGTTGCAAACAGTGTTGCTGCAATTCAAGAAGGTGCTAGACAAGTTGAATGTACTATAAATGGACTTGGTGAAAGAGCAGGTAACGCTGCACTTGAAGAAGTAGTCATGACATTAAAGGTAAAAAAAGATTTAATCCCGTTTCATACAAATGTTAAGTCAGAATATATTACTAAAGCATCGAGGTTGGTGTCCTCTATTACTGGATTTACCGTTCAACCAAATAAAGCAATAGTGGGTGCCAATGCTTTTGCTCATGAAGCAGGTATTCATCAAGATGGTATGTTAAAAAATGCAGAAACATATGAGATTATGACACCTGAGTCTGTTGGGTTAAATAAGTCATCTTTAGTTTTAGGAAAACATTCCGGAAAACATGCTTTTTCTGAAAAATTAAAAGAGTTAGGATACGATTTTGGGGACAATGCTTTGATGGAATTGTTTGGTCGTTTTAAAGATTTAGCTGATAAGAAAAAAGAAATTTTTGAAGAAGATTTAATTGCCTTAGCAGGAGAGAGAACACTGACATATGATGAACATATTAAATTTGTATCATTAGAAGTTAATGCAGGTTCCCTTTCTAAACATCAAGCTAAGTTAACTCTAATAATGGATGATAAAAAACAATCAAATAAAAGTGATGGAAATGGACCAGTTGATGCGACTTTTAATGCAATTAAAGAAATTACTCAAACAGACTTTCGTTTAAAACTTTATCAGGTACATGCAATTACTGCAGGTACAGATGCTCAAGGAGAGGTAACTGTTAGGTTAGAAGATGATGATTTATCCTCTCAAGCTAAAGGAAGTGATCCAGATATTATTGTTGCTTCTGCTAAAGCATATATAAGCGCATTAAATAGATTGATATTTAAAAAAACTAAATCAATTGTAAAAAAATCTGCAGATTTCAAAATAGAAGGGGTATAGGAGATTATGGTTATAGAAAAATTATTTAGTATATTCTCAAAAGATATGGCTATCGATCTTGGGACAGCAAACACATTAGTTTACGTTAAGGGTGAAGGTGTTGTTCTAAACGAACCTTCGGTTGTGGCTACAATTGAAGATCAAGGAAGAACGCAAGTATTAGCAGTAGGCAATGAAGCAAAACAGATGCTCGGAAGAACACCTGGTAAAATTAAAGCTATCAGACCTATGAAAGATGGTGTTATAGCTGATTTTGAAGTAGCAGAACAAATGATAAAAAGTTTTATTCAGAAAGTGCATAAAGGCAGAACTATATCAAATCCTCAGATTGTTATATGTGTCCCAACTGGAGCAACTAATGTTGAGAGAAGAGCAATAAGAGAATCAGCAGATGCAGCTGGCGCTAGAAGAGTTTTTTTAATTGATGAGCCTGTTGCTGCTGCAATAGGAGCAGGCCTTCCTGTAGCAGAAGCTACTGGATCTATGATTGTTGATATTGGAGGAGGTACCACTGAGGTAGCTGTATTATCTCTTGGTGGAGTTGTTCATGCAACTTCTGTTAAAGCCGCTGGTGATAAATTTGATGAAGCAATTATAGAATATATGCGCTCAACCCATAAATTAGCAATAGGTGAAACTACAGCAGAGAGAATGAAAAAAGAAATTGGTTCTGCCTCCTCTCCAGATGATGGTGATGGAATGTCAATGAATGTAAAAGGAAGAGATTTAATAACAGGTCTGCCTAAAGAAATTTCAATTTCACAACGACAAATATCAGAAGCATTAGCTGAACCAGTTGCACAAATTATTGATACAATTAAAAGAGCCCTTGAACAAACTCCTGCAGAACTTGCGGCAGATATTGTTGAAAGAGGTATCATGATGACAGGTGGAGGATCACTTCTTGGCAATTTAGATACAGTGTTGAGAAGGGCAACTAGCTTACCGGTATCAATTGCAGAAGATCCACTTTTATGTGTTGTTATGGGAACAGGCAAAGCATTGGAAGAAAAATCTAAGCTGAGCGATGTATTTGCTTCTGATTAATTTTTATGCCCCTATCTTTTAAAGTTAAAGCAATTTCACGATCAAAATTTTTAAAGAATATTTTTTTATCTGCTATTTTTTTATTATCTTTTTTATTAATTTTTTTTTCTAAATCAGATTATTTTTTAATTAATAAATTTAAAATAATTTCAAATAATTATCTTCATCCAATCACATCATTTATTGCAGCTCCAGTAAAAATTTTTTCAAATTTACAAAATCAATTTTATGAATTTAGAAATTTAAAAACTGAAAATAATATTCTTAAAGAGGAAGTTATGCGTCTGAAAAAATGGCAAGCTCTTGCAATTCATAATAATTCAGAAAACAAAGTATTAAAAAAACTACTCAATTCTACAGATAGTAATTTGTCTCTTGTAAAAACAGCCTCTCTAGTAAGTAGAAATGATTTTATGTTTAGTAAAATGATAAATATTAATGCGGGGCTTAAAGATGGAATTAATAATGATATGGCTGTTGTCAATTATAGAGGTCTAATTGGAAGAACAATTGATACATCAATCGATAATTCAAGAGTTTTGCTATTAACTGATCCAAACTCTTCTATTGCTATAAAAACAATATCGAATGCTAATTATTCTATTCTCCATGGAGCAGAAGATGGTATACATTTAGTGAGTGCTTTTAGTAAAGATGAAAAACTACCTAAAGTAGGCGATTTGGTTGTTACAAGTGGAAGCGCACAAGTATTCCCTTCTAATATTCTGGTTGGTAAAATTGTTAAAGTCACAAAAGATAACTTCTATGTATTACCTTTTGTTAATTTTAAAAATATTGACTATGTGCAAGTTGTTGAAAATAAATAATGTTTTCAAAGCTACTTAGTAGTCAAACAATAATATACAATCTTATTTTATTTATTTGTTTTTCTTTAAGTGTAAATTATTTTGTCTCTTTAGAATTAGTCAATTTCTTATCTTATGTTTTTTTTCATTTAACCTTAATTTATTTAGTATTTTATTTTTTTCATTTTTCTATTATTCTTATATCCTTTTTATACGGTATTTTCTTTGATATTTTTTTAATTGATTTTATCTCACCTCATTTAATATCTTTTTTAGTTTTTGTACTTTTGTTTTATTACAACAAAAAATATTTATTAAATTTTTCTTCTAATACAATTTCATATATTATTATTATTGTAACATTAGCTATGTTTATTTTAGAGACGTTAATTGCCAATTTATTTTTTAACTATCCTATTAATTATCAAAATTTGGGGTGGTTATTTTTAACTGCAATTATTATTTTTTTTCCTTCTTTATTTTTATTTTCTAAAATAGATAAATTATAATGTTTTATTCTCAACAAAAAAGACAAGTAAGTTTATTTAATAGACGTACATTCATACTATTTTTTTTAAAGTTATCATTATTTTCTGCTGTAGGATGGCGTTTATACAATATTCAAATCATTGATTCATCAAAATATAAAACGATGTCTAAAAAAAATCAAATTGATCTTGAAATTATATTTCCAATTAGAGGTAAAATTTTTGATAGAAATAAAAATTTATTAGCAAAAAATGAAAAGGTATATGATTTATATTTAATTCCAGAAAATACAAAATCTATAAACAATACATTAAATAATATATCAAAATTTATAGATATTGATTTTAGTAAACGACGTAAAATAATTGAATTAAGCAAAAAAGTAAAAAAATTTCAAAAGATAAAAATTTTTGAAAATATTTCATGGGCAACATTAGAAAAGATAGAAACAAATAAATATAATTTAGAGGGGATATTTATCGCCGAAGATTATTTACGAGTCTATCCCTATAAAGATAATTTATCTCATTTGTTAGGTTATATCAGTAAGCCAAATCAAAAAGAATTAACCTTACCATTTATATCTAAAATGCCTAATCTTGATATCGGAAAAGAAGGTTTGGAAAAATCTTTTAATCCAATCCTTATTGGTAAAGCAGGCCAAAGAGAAATTGAAGTTAACTCAAATGGAAGAATAATCAGAGAAATTTCTAAAATTGACAGCATTATGGGGAAGGAAGTATTTTTATCAATAGATCTGCGTATCCAACAATTTGCAATTAATTTACTTAAATCTCACAAAGCAGGTTCGATTAACGTTATAAATATTAAGAATGGTGAAATACTTTGTATGGCTTCTAACCCTACATATGATCCTAACAAAATAATACAAAAACCTAATAAAGTTTATTGGGAAAGTCTTTTAACAAACTCTTTATCACCTTTAACCAATCGAAGTATTCAAGGTCTTTATTCTCCTGGTTCAACATTTAAAATGATTGTTGCCATTGCAGCGCTAAAACACGGAATAATTAACACTGATACTGCGCACTCATGTAGTGGAAAAATAGAATTTGGTGATAGATTGTATCATTGTTGGAAAACAAATGGTCATGGCAAAATGAATGTTACTGATGCAATTAAACAATCTTGTGATGTCTTTTTTTATGAAATTTCAAAAAAAGTAGGAATTGATAAAATAGCAGAAGTTGCCAAAGATTTTGGTCTTGGCCAAACCTTTGATATATCGATGCCTAATCAAAAGGCAGGAATTATTCCAAATAAAAAATGGAAAAAAAATACAATAGGAGAGAACTGGTATGCTGGAGAAACTTTAATTTCTGGTATTGGTCAAGGTTTTATTTTGACTAATCCTTTTCAATTAGCAGTTATGACTTCTATTATTGCTTCTGATGGAAAAATGATTGAACCAACTATTATAAAATCTAAAGGAGTTAGCTTTAAGACAAACGAAAAATATTTGAAAGAAATAAAAATAATTAAAAAAGCTATGTTCAAAGTAGTGAATGAAAATAAGGGAACCGCTTTTAAATCAAGGTTAGACGATATTAAATTTTCTGGCAAAACAGGTACATCTCAAGTTAGAAGAATCTTGTTATCAGAAAGAGAAAGTGATGACTTTAGGGAAAAAGAAGAAGAATGGAAAAATAGAGATCATGCTTTGTTTGTAGGTTATATGCCCCATGATGATCCTAAGTATGCTATCTCTGTAATTATTGAGCATGGAGGATCTGGAGCATCTACAGCTGCTCCAATTGCTAAGCAAGTCTTTAACTATATAAATGAGTTAAAAGTATGATTTTTCAAAAGATTAAGAATTTAAATTATTTACTTATTTTTCTAATTATTCTCCTATCTTTTATTGGTGCTGCGGGTTTATATTCAGCAGCTGAAGGTTCTTATCAACCCTGGGCTTCTAAACATTTAGTAAGATTTTATATTTTTTTGGTAATTGCTATTTTCATTAGTTTAATTGATATAAAAATTATTTATAAATATTCTTACTTATTATTTTTTCTGACCTTAATTTTATTAATTTCAGTAGAAATTATTGGCGTTTTAGGAAAAGGAGTTACAAGATGGATCAGAGTCTTTGGATTAAGTATTCAGCCCTCTGAATTGGTAAAAATAACAATAATATTAGCTTTAGCAAAATTTTACAATGATATAAGATTTCAAAACATTAAAAAAATAAGATACTTATTTTTCCCGTTTTTAATAATAGCCCTTCCCTTTATTTTTGTTATCATGCAGCCTGACTTAGGCACATCATTAAGTATACTAGTATTAGGAACTTTCATTCTTTTTATAGCAGGCATTAGAATGTGGAAATTTGTTCTCGGCTTTATTGTTTCTATTGTTTCAATTCCTTTTTTTTTACAAATTATTAAGCCTTATCAAAAAGATCGAATTATATCTTTTCTCAATCCAGAGTCCGACCCTTTAGGTCGAGGTTATCAACTTATTCAATCAAAAATTGCTCTAGGTTCAGGAGGGGCAACTGGAAAAGGTTTCCTCCAAGGAACACAGTCTTACCTTGAATACTTACCAGAGAAGCAAACAGATTTTATATTTACGCTTATTGGAGAAGAATTTGGATTTTTAGGAACTATTTTTATTATTTTCCTTTTTATTTTGTTAATAGCTATTTGTTACTTTATTAGTATTAAATGTTTTCACTCCTATGGAAGAATATTATCTTTGGGAGTAGCATCTAATATTTTTATTTATGTATTTATGAATATAGCAATGGTATCTGGTCTAATGCCTGTAGTCGGGATTCCTTTACCTCTTATTTCATACGGTGGATCTGTCATGTTATCGATAATGATATCTATAGGATTAGTTCTAAATGTTGAGTTAAATTATAATCTAAAAAACTTAAATAATGCTTAAAATAAATGATCTCAATAAAAGCTTTGGCGGTCTAAAAGCTGTTAACAATGTTAATCTTCAAGTAAGCAAAGGCTCTATTACAGGCTTAATTGGACCAAATGGAGCTGGCAAAACAACTTTATTTAATACGATTGCAGGCCTTTATTCCCCTGAAAAAGGAGGCATTTATTTGGAGGAGAAAAATATTACGGGATTAAAACCTCATGAATTATTTAAAATGGGCGTGTTAAGAACTTTTCAAATTGCGCATGAATTCACCTCTCTTACTGTTTTGGAAAACTTAATGATGGTTCCTGGAAATCAGCGTGGAGAAAAATTAATCTATGCATTATTTGGCGATAAGACTGTCAAAAAGCAAGAAGAAGAAATACGTGCTAAAGCAATTGAAGTCATAGAATTTTTAAATTTAAAACACTTAACTCAAGAAATTGCTGGAAACTTATCGGGTGGTCAAAAAAAATTATTGGAACTTGGCAGAACAATGATGGTGGAGGCTAATTTAGTTTTATTAGATGAGGTTGGAGCTGGTGTAAATAGAACACTCTTGAATGAAATTTCAGATGCTATCCTAAGATTAAATAAAGAAAGAAATTATACATTTTTTGTTATCGAACACGATATGGATTTGATTGAAAAAATTTGTGATCCTGTCATCGTTATGGCAGAAGGCAGTGTTTTATTTGAAGGTGAGTTTTCTGAAGTGAAATCAAATGAAGAAGTAATAGAAGCTTATTTAGGCAGAGGATTAAAAAATAAAAAAAATGATTAGTTTAATTGGGAATAATTTAACAGCAGGATACGGTGGTGTAGATATTATTCAAAACATTACTTTAGAGGTTAAACAGGGAGAAATAGCAGTCATTGTTGGACCAAATGGGGCAGGCAAATCAACGGCAATGAAAGCCCTATTGGGGATGTTAAAATTAACGGATGGATCTGTAAGTTTTGCTAAAGATGATATAACAATGATGCTTCCTCAAGATCGGGTTAACTTAGGTATTGCTTTTGTTCCACAAACACAAAATGTTTTTACTGGTATGAGTGTGGAAGAAAATTTAGAGATGGGTGGATTTATACGGTCGGATAATATTCATCATACGATTGAAGATATTTATAATCTATTTCCTGTACTTAAAGAAAAGAGAAATCAAAATGCAGGTGAATTATCTGGTGGCCAACGTCAACAAGTTGCTTTTGGAAGAGCCTTAATGACGAAACCAAAAATTTTAATGTTAGATGAACCAACAGCGGGAGTATCACCTATTGTAATGGATGAATTATTTGCGCGAATAATTGAAGTTGGTAAAACAGGTGTTGGTATTTTAATGGTTGAGCAAAATGCAAAACAAGCGCTTAACATTGCTGATAGAGGTTATGTATTAGTTAACGGCAAAAATAGTAAAGAAGGTAGTGGGCAAGATTTACTCAATAACCCTGAAGTAAGAAAATCGTTTTTAGGAGGTTGATATGATTGATTTTATTAACTCCATTGTTGTTCTTCTCAATTTTGTCATCATACCAGGCTTATCTTATGGCTCTCAATTGGCATTGGGCGCATTAGGTGTAACCTTTGTATATGCGATACTGCGATTTGCTAACTTTGCTCACGGTGAATTGATGTCATTTGGTGCTATGATTACCATTTTATTTACATGGTTTTTTCAATCACAAAATATTGGTCTTGGTATTTTTCCAACAGCTCTACTTGCTTTACCTTTTGGAATTTTGGGTACTATTGTATTAGGTTTGTTTTCAGATAAATTTGTTTTTAAA
>MDTE01059951.1_pt1 | contig 15704 bp, 12 predicted proteins | sample 811231 | NCBI WGS metagenome assembly MDTE01 (sample SAMN05326651, study PRJNA326480) | marine metagenome | isolation source: seawater | place: Indian Ocean: Red Sea | collected 2010
GTAAGCGGGAGTAGCTCAGTTGGCTAGAGCATCAGCCTTCCAAGCTGAGGGTCGCGGGTTCGAATCCCGTCTCCCGCTCTTACAATCTGAAGCCGATGTAGCTCAGAGGTAGAGTGCTTCCTTGGTAAGGAAGAGGTCACGGGTTCAATTCCCGTCATTGGCTCAATAAAAAAAATAGCTTTTTTTAAGTAAAAAAGAGAAAAATATTGTAATTAAATTAACTAAAAATAGCTAGCTATGGCAAAAGAGAATTTTAATCGTACCAAACCACACTTAAATATTGGAACGATCGGTCATGTAGACCACGGAAAAACTACCCTTACTGCTGCGATTACAAAAGTATTAGCAGACGCTGGATTAGCACAAGCTCAAGCATTTGATTCTATTGATAATGCTCCAGAAGAAAAAGAAAGAGGTATTACAATTAACACTGCTCACGTAGAGTATGAAACAGAAAAACGTCACTATGCCCACGTTGACTGTCCAGGTCACGCGGATTATGTAAAGAACATGGTTACTGGTGCTGCCCAAATGGATGGAGCAATACTTGTATGTGCTGCAACAGATGGTCCTATGCCTCAAACTCGTGAACATATCTTACTTGCTCGCCAGGTAGGTGTACCAGCAATTGTTGTATTTATGAACAAAGTAGACATGGTTGATGATGAAGAGTTACTTGAACTTGTTGAAATGGAAGTTAGAGAATTATTATCATTCTATGAGTATGATGGTGATAATATTCCTGTTATAGCAGGTTCTGCTTTAGGTGCTCTTAACGGTGAAGGTAAATGGGTTGAATCAGTTATGAATCTGATGAATTCTGTTGATGAACACATTCCTGAGCCAGTTCGTGACAACGAAAAAGATTTTTTAATGCCTATTGAAGATGTATTTACAATTACTGGTAGAGGAACTGTTGCAACAGGTCGTATTGAAACTGGTGTTGCTAATACAGGAGATACAGTAGATATAATTGGAATGGGTGCAGAAAAATTAGCATCTACAGTTACTGGAGTTGAAATGTTCCGTAAAATTTTAGATAGAGGAGAAGCTGGTGATAATGTTGGAATTCTTCTTCGTGGTATTGAAAAAACTGATATCAAAAGAGGTATGGTTATTTGTAAGCCAGGCTCAGTAACTCCACATACGAAGTTTAAAGCTGAAGTTTATATTTTGAAAAAGGAAGAGGGTGGACGTCATACTCCATTCCATAATAAGTATCGTCCGCAGTTTTATTTGAGAACTACTGATGTAACTGGTGAGATTCAGCTTCCATCTGGAACTGAAATGGTAATGCCGGGTGATAACTTAACAATTACTGTAGAATTGATCAATAAAGTTGCAATGAGCGTTGGTTTACGTTTTGCAATTCGTGAAGGAGGTAGAACTGTTGGTGCTGGTCAAATAACAGAAATTGTAGAATAGTAAATTTTAATTTTAATGAAGAATAAAGGTTAGATTATTTCTTTCCTTTATCTTCTTTTTTACGGGTGTAGCTCAATTGGCAGAGTAGTGGTCTCCAAAACCATTGGTTGGGAGTTCGAGTCTCTCCACCCGTGCAAAAATTGAAAGAATGACAAAAGTTATTAGATATATTAAGGAATCAGCAGATGATCTTATTAACAAGGTTTCTTGGCCTACTTGGAAAGAGTTACAAAGTAGTTCAATTGTAGTTGCTATCGCTTCTTTAATTATCGCTTTAATTGTTTATTTAATGGATTTAAGCTTCCGTAATGTTATGGAAGTTTTTTATGGTTTATTCTGATTATTATGTCAACAGATAGTAAATGGTATGTTGTTAGAGCGATGGGTGGAAAAGAAAAAAAAGTTTGCACTTATATTGAAAATGAAATTTCAAGATTAAATTTGCAAGATTTTATTTCTCAAGTTTTGGTGCCAACTGAAAAGGTTTATCAAATAAGAAATGGCAAAAAAGTAAGTAAAGAAAGAAATTTTTTTCCTGGATATATTTTACTTGAAGCTAATTTATCAGGAGAAATACCTCACATAATAAAATCTGTTCCAGGCGTCCTTGGCTTTTTAGGAGCTACAAAGGGTGGTGTACCTGTCCCAATGAGGAAAACTGAAATAAATAGAATTTTAGGTAAAGTTGATGAATTGTCTGTAAGTAATGAAGAGATAGTCATACCTTTTGTTCTCGGTGAGTCAGTTAAAGTTGTTGATGGTCCATTTAATAGTTTTAGTGGAATAATTGAAGAAATTGATGAACAAAAAAAGAAGTTAAGAGTAACGGTTAAAATTTTCGGAAGAAAAACACCTGTTGAACTAGGATTTATGCAAGTAGAAAAAGAATAATTTTAAAAAAGCATCAACAATTTATAATATGGCAAAAGAAATTAGTAAAATAGTTAAATTACAAGTCAGAGGTGGCTCAGCAAACCCATCTCCTCCTGTTGGACCTGCATTAGGTGCCGCAGGTGTAAATATAATGGAGTTTTGTAAGCAATTTAATGCCAGAACACAAGAAAAGCAAGGAAAGGTACTTCCAGTTGTTATTACTGTATATGTAGATAAATCATTTGAATTTATAATTAAAACTGCACCTGCTGCTGTTCAACTTTTAGAACAAGCTAAAAAGAAAAAAGGTTCAGGTGAACCAAATAGAAGTAAGGTTGCAAACGTTTCATGGGATCAAATAAGATCTATAGCTGAAGATAAAATGGCTGACTTAAATGCTTTTAGCATTGACTCAGCAATGAGAATGGTCGCTGGAACTGCACGAAGTATGGGTATTACAGTGAAAGGTGGAACAACACCTCAAAAAAAATAATGTTATGGTTAAGTTAAGTAAAAATAGAAAAGAAGCAATATCAAAAATTGATAAAGATAAATTATATTCATTGTCTGAAGCTTCTAGTTTAATCAAGGAAATATCTAATACAAAATTTGATAGTTCTATAGATGTTGCTGTAAAGTTAGGTGTAGATCCTCGTCAAGCTAATCAGATGGTAAGAGGCGTAGTTACTCTACCACACGGTACTGGAAAAGATTTAAAAGTTCTTGCATTAGTTACTCCAGATAAAGAGAAAGAAGCCAAAGAAGCTGGTGCTGATCATGTTGGATTAGACGATTATATTGCAAAAATTAAAGATGGTTGGACAGAAATAGATGTTATTATTACAATGCCAGCTGTAATGGGTAAAATTGGAGCACTAGGTCGAGTTTTAGGTCCAAGAGGATTAATGCCAAACCCTAAAACAGGAACTGTAACTATGGATATAGCTAAAGCAGTTTCTGATGTAAAGAAAGGTAAAATAGATTTTAAGGTTGATAAAACTGGTATTATTCATTCTATAATTGCTAAGTCTTCTTTTGAAGCAAAAAAAATAGAAGAAAATGCCAATGAATTATTACAAACTATAATTAAATTGAAACCAACATCATCTAAAGGAACATATATGCAAAGTGTTTATATTTCTAGCACAATGAGTCCAAGTATACGCATAGATGAAAAATCTATCTAACATAATGAAATTATGAAAAGAGAAGAAAAAAATAAAGAAATAGATAATTTAAATATTCAATTGAGTGAAAATAAAAATTTTTATTTGACTGATATTTCTGGTTTATCTGCTCAAAATAATTCTGACTTGAGACGTTTATGTTATAAAACAGATGTTAAACTTCAGGTTATTAAAAATACATTATTAAAAAAGGCAATGGAGAAAAACAGTGTCGATTTTGATCAAATGTACGACTCACTTAAAGGTAATACTGCAATAATGTTTGCAGATGCTGGAAACGCCCCTGCTAAGATAATTAAGGAATTTCGTAAAAAGCAAGATAAACCAATTTTAAAAGCAGCTTATATTGAAGAAAGTTTTTATTTTGGTGATGATCAAGTTGAAATACTCTCTGATTTAAAATCTAAAAATGAATTAATTGGAGAAATTATTACACTGCTTCAATCTCCACCTAAAAATCTTATTTCATCATTAAATTCAGGAAAAGTAAAACTTTCAGGTATTTTAAAAACATTAAGTAATAAAAAAGAATAAAAATTTAAACTGTATTTATACAGTTAAATGCTTCCACATTAACATTAAAATAATTATAAACAATTAAAAACAATAAAAAAATGGCAGATTTAAAAGCTTTCGCAGAACAGTTAGTTAATTTAACTGTAAAAGAGGTAAATGAATTAGCTGATATCTTAAAAGAAGAATATGGTATAGAACCAGCAGCAGCAGCAGCAGTTGCAGTAGCTGGGCCAGCAGCAGGAGGAGCAGATGGTGGTGCTGATGAGAAATCAGAATTTGATGTGATATTAAAAGCAGCAGGTGGTTCAAAATTAGCTGTTGTAAAATTAGTTAAAGAATTAACAGGTTTAGGTTTAAAAGAAGCTAAAGACATTGTTGATAGTGCTCCCAAAGCACTTAAAGAGGGGGTTGCAAAAGACGAAGCTGAAGCATTAAAAACTCAACTTGAAGGAGCTGGAGCTGAGGTAGAGTTAAAATAAATTTTTTTAAATTTTTAGTTTAAACCTAAATTAAATTTAGGTTTAAACTAATCCTTTACTAGTACATAATTTTTTAATATAAAATATATTACATTGAATAATAATAATATACCAAACAGAATAAATTTTGCTTCTATTAAAAATCAGTTAACTTACCCTGATTTTTTAGACATACAATTAAAATCTTTTAATGCATTTCTTAAGGTAGGATCTTCTGCTGAAGCAAGAACAAAAGAAGGATTATATGATGCATTTAACTATCATTTTCCAATAACTGACTCCAGAAACAATTTTGTTTTAGAATTTCTTGATTACTCAATTGATCCCCCTAGATATTCAATCAATGAGTGCATTGAAAGAGGATTAACTTTTAAAGTTCCTTTAAAAGCAAAATTAAAATTATATTGTACAGATCCTGATCATGAGGACTTTGAAACCATTGAACAAGAGGTGTTTTTAGGATCCATTCCTTATATGACACCAAAAGGTACATTTGTTATAAATGGTGCTGAGAGAGTAATTGTTTCTCAATTACATAGATCTCCAGGTGTTTTCTTTAGTCACTCTTTTCATGCAAATGGAACAAAACTTTATTCAGCTAGAGTAATTCCTTTTAAAGGTTCTTGGATTGAGTTTGCTACTGATATTCACAATGTAATGTATGCTTATATTGATAGAAAGAAAAAATTACCTGTAACAACTTTATTAAGAGCTATTGGTTTTGAAAATGATAAAGATATTCTTGAAATCTTTGATTTAGCCGATGAAGTTAAAGTAAATAAAGCTTCATTGAATCGTGTAATTGGCCGTAAGCTTGCAGCTCGTGTTTTAAAAACATGGATTGAAGATTTTGTTGATGAAGACACAGGTGAAGTTGTATCAATTGAAAGAAACGAGGTTGTAATTGATAGAGAAACAATAATTGAAAAAGAACACATTAGTGAAATAATTGAATCAGAGTCAAAGACTATTCTAATTCATAAGGAAGATGTTAGTTCTGCTGACTATGCAATTATTTATAATACTTTACAAAAAGACCCTACTAATTCTGAAAAAGAAGCTGTTATTCATATTTATCGTCAACTCCGTAATGCTGAGCCACCTGATGAAGAAACTGCTAGAGGTATTATTGATAAATTATTCTTTTCTGAACAACGCTATAGTTTAGGAGAAGTTGGTAGATTTAGAATTAATAAAAAACTTGCATTAAATGTAAGTCCTGATATTCAAATTTTAACCAACGAAGATATAATATCTATTATTAAAAATTTAATTGAGCTAGCAAATTCTAAAACTAATGTTGATGATATTGATCATTTAAGTAACAGAAGAGTTAGAACGGTAGGTGAACAATTATCTAATCAGTTTGGAATAGGTCTTTCTAGAATGGCTAGGACAATTCGAGAAAGAATGAATGTTCGTGATAATGAAGTTTTTACTCCAACAGATTTAATTAATGCAAAAACTTTATCATCTGTAATAAACACATTCTTTGGAACTAATCAATTATCTCAGTTTATGGATCAAACAAATCCATTAGCTGAAGTTACACATAAACGAAGACTTTCCGCTTTAGGACCTGGAGGACTTTCTAGAGAAAGAGCTGGTTTTGAAGTAAGAGATGTTCATTACACCCATTATGGTAGATTATGTCCAATTGAAACTCCAGAAGGCCCTAATATTGGGTTAATTTCTTCTCTATGTGTGTATGCAAAAGTCAATAATTTAGGTTTTATAGAAACACCTTACCGAAAAGTAGAAAATGGTAAAGTACAACTTCAAGAAAAGCCACTTTATTTAACTGCTGAAGAAGAAGATAATATGACAATTGCTCAAGCTAATTCACCTATTTCTGAAAAAGGTGAATTTGAAGATGAACGTGTCAAAGCTAGATACGAAGGAGATTTTCCTGTTACTGATCCAAATAATGTATCTCTAATAGATGTAGCACCTAACCAGATTGCTTCTATAGCAGCATCTTTAATTCCTTTTTTAGAACATGATGATGCCAATCGTGCATTAATGGGTTCCAACATGATGCGTCAAGCAGTTCCTTTGCTTAAAACAGATTCACCTATAGTAGGTACTGGTTTAGAACCTCAATTAGCTCAAGATTCAAGAGTACTTATTAATGCAGAAGGTAATGGAGTAGTTGAATATGTAGATTGTGAAGAAATACATATTCGCTATACAATGACTGAAGCAGAAAAGATTTTGACTTTTAATGATGATATTAAAAAGTATAATTTGACTAAATTTAAAAAGACAAATCAAAATACTTGTATTAATTTAAAACCAATTGTTTCTAAAGGTGATAAAGTTACTACAGGTCAAGTATTGTGTGAAGGTTATGCTACTCAAAATGGTGAGTTAGCAATTGGACAAAATCTTAAAGTTGCTTTTATGCCATGGAAAGGTTATAATTTTGAAGATGCAATTGTTTTATCTGAAAGAGTAGTTAGGGAAGATTTGTTTACATCAATTCATATTGAGGAAATGGTGGTAAATGTTAGAGAAACAAAACGTGGATCTGAAGAATTAACATCAGATATTCCTAATGTTAGTGAAGAAGCTACAAGAGATTTAGATGAAAATGGAATGATTAGGGTAGGTGCTGATGTTAAAGCTGGTGACATTATAATTGGTAAAATTACTCCTAAAGGAGAGTCAGATCCTACACCTGAAGAAAAATTACTTAAAGCAATTTTTGGAGAAAAGGCTGGTGATGTTAAAGATGCATCCTTAAAAGCAAGACCATCTTTTAAAGGAGTTGTTATTGATAAAAAATTATTTTCAAAGTCATTCAAAGATAAAAAGACAAGAGCTGAGGATAAAGAGAAATTACAAGCTCTAGAAAATAAATATGATAATTTAAAAGCTCAATTAAAATCACAATTAGTTTCAAAATTATTCACATTATTAAGTGGTAAAACATCTCAAGGTCTTGTAACAAGACTTGGAGAAACTGTTTTGAAAAAAGGTACAAAATTTACTTTAAAAGGATTACAGTCAATAAATTTTGAGTCATTAGATTTATTAGTAACTAAATGGTCTGTGGATAAACAATTAAATAATGATGTTAAAACACTTTTGAATAATTATATTTTAAAAAATAGTGAAGTTAATGGAGATTATAGACGAGAAAAATTTTCAATTACTGTTGGAGATGAATTACCAAATGGTGTTTTAAAATTAGCTAAAGTATACGTTGCTAAAAAAAGAAAAATACAAGTTGGGGATAAGTTAGCCGGTAGACATGGTAATAAAGGAATTGTTGCAAAAATTGTTCGTGATGAAGATATGCCTTTCTTAGAAGATGGTACACCTGTTGATATTGTTTTAAACCCACTGGGCGTTCCTTCTAGAATGAACTTAGGTCAAATTTATGAAACTGTATTAGGTTGGGCTGGTCAAAAATTAAATAGAAAATATTACACTCCAGTTTTTGATGGTGCATCAATTGAAGATATTAACAAACAAACCGATGAAGCCTCACTTCCTAGATATGGTCAAACATATTTGTATGATGGTGGAACTGGAGAGCGATTTGATCAACCAGCAACCGTAGGAATTATTTATATGTTAAAATTAGGACATATGGTTGATGACAAGATGCATTCTCGTTCTATTGGTCCTTATTCTTTAATAACTCAACAACCACTTGGAGGTAAAGCTCAGTTTGGAGGTCAAAGATTAGGTGAAATGGAAGTTTGGGCTTTAGAAGGATATGGAGCATCAAATATTTTACAGGAAATGTTAACTATAAAGTCTGATGATGTTGTTGGCCGAGCTAAAGCATATGAGTCAATTGTAAAGGGTAATCCTATGCCAACTCCAGGTATTCCTGAATCATTTAATGTTTTATTACATGAATTAGGTGGTTTAGGATTAAAAGTAACATTAGATTAATTTAAACATTTATAATTAAATATAATTATGGCAAAAAAAGAGATAAATAATACTTTTTCAAATATTACAATTAGTTTAGCATCACCAGAAGATACATTATCTAAATCCAGTGGTGAGGTTACTAAACCTGAAACTATAAACTATAGAACATATAAACCAGAAAGGGATGGATTATTTTGTGAAAGAATATTTGGTCCTACAAAAGATTATGAATGTCATTGTGGAAAGTATAAGAGAATTCGTTACAAGGGAATTGTTTGTGATAGATGTGGTGTTGAAGTAACTGAAAAAAAGGTTCGTAGAACTAGAATAGGTCATATTCAATTAGTTGTTCCTGTTGCTCATATTTGGTATTCAAAATCAAATCCAAATAAGATTGGTTATTTATTAGGACTTCCTAGTAAAAAATTAGATATGATAATATATTATGAAAGATATGTTGTTATTAATCCTGGTTTAGCTGTTAATGATGAAGGAGAAGCTTTGAAATATATGGACTTTCTTACTGAAGAGGAGTATTTTGATGCTTTAGATAGAATACCTGCTGAAAATCGCTATCTTGAAGATGATGATCCCAATAAATTCATTGCTAAAATGGGAGCAGAGGCTCTTATTGAATTGTTAAAAGGTCTTGACTTAGATCAATTATCTTATGATCTTAGACATAAGGCAAATAACGAAACTTCTCAACAAAGAAAAGCAGAAGCTCTTAAACGTCTTCAAGTAATTGAAGCGTTTAGAGATTCCTCTAATAGAATTGAAAATAGACCAGAATGGATGGTTGTTAAGGTAATACCTGTTATTCCGCCTGAACTAAGACCTCTAGTACCGCTTGACGGTGGTAGATTTGCAACTTCAGATCTAAATGATTTATATAGAAGAGTAATTATTCGTAATAATAGATTAAAACGTTTAATTGAAATTAAAGCTCCTGAAGTAATTTTAAGAAATGAAAAAAGAATGCTTCAAGAATCAGTTGATTCACTATTTGATAATTCTAGAAAATCTAGTGCTGTAAAAACTGAGTCAAATAGAGCTTTAAAGTCACTTTCTGATTCTTTAAAAGGAAAACAAGGTCGTTTTCGACAAAATCTTTTAGGAAAAAGAGTTGATTATTCTGCACGTTCTGTTATTGTTGTTGGCCCTGAATTAAAATTACACGAATGTGGAATTCCTAAAGATATGGCTGCTGAGTTATTTAAACCTTTTGTTATTAGGAAAATGATTGAGCGTGGTATTGTTAAGACTGTTAAATCAGCTAAAAAAATTATTGATAGAAGAGAACCTGTTGTTTGGGATATTTTAGAAAATGTAATGAAAGGTCATCCAGTTCTTTTAAATAGAGCTCCAACTCTTCACAGATTAGGTATTCAATCTTTTCAACCAGTTATGATTGAAGGTAAAGCAATTCGTCTTCATCCTCTCGTCTGTACAGCTTTTAACGCTGATTTTGATGGTGATCAAATGGCAGTCCATTTACCATTAGGAGAAGCAGCTATATTAGAAGCCCAATTATTAATGTTAGCATCACATAATATACTAAATCCAGCAAATGGAGCTCCGGTTACAGTTCCATCTCAAGATATGGTTTTGGGTCTTTATTATATGACTAAACCCCTTAAAGGTGCTAAGGGCGAGGGATTAACTTTTTATTCTTTAGATGAAGTTAAAATAGCTTATAATGAAAAGAAAGTAGACATTCATGCTATTGTTAAGGTGAAAACTAAAATTAATGAAGATCTTATCTTAAAACAAAAAATTGTTGAAACTACAGTTGGTCGAATTTTATTTAATGAATTTGTTCCTGAAGAAGTTGGTTTTATAGATCTTTTACTAACTAAAAAAGCACTTAGAGATGTAATAGGTGAGATTTTAAAAAAATCTGGGGTTGCAAGGACAGCTCAGTTTTTAGATGGCATTAAAGGAATAGGATATAAAATGGCTTTTAAAGGTGGTTTATCTTTTAATCTAGGTGATGTTATTATTCCTGAAGAAAAAGAAAAAATGATTAACGAAGCCTATAATCAAGTTGATGAGGTTACTTCAAACTATAATATGGGTTTTATCACAAATAATGAAAGATATAATCAAGTTATTGATGTTTGGTCTAATACAAATGCACATTTGACAGAACAAGTTATGAATCAGTTGAAATCTGATCGATCTGGTTTCAATTCAGTTTATATGATGCTAGACTCAGGAGCTAGAGGTTCAAAAGAACAAATTAAGCAGTTAGGTGGTATGCGAGGTTTGATGGCTAAACCACAAAAGTCAGGAGACAAAAGTGGTGCAGCTATTATTGAAAATCCTATTATTGCTAATTTTAAAGAAGGATTATCTATTTTAGAATATTTTATCTCAACTCATGGTGCTCGTAAAGGTCTTGCTGATACAGCTTTAAAAACTGCCGACGCTGGATATTTAACTAGAAGATTAGTAGATGCTTCTCAAGATGTTGTTGTTACAATGGAAGATTGTGGAACATTAAGAGGTCTAGTAGCTTCAGCTTTGAAAAAGAATGACGAAATAATTGAGCCATTATCCGATAGGATTAAGGGGCGTGTTTCATTACATGATGTGTATGATGAAGCAGGTTCAGAAATTATCATTAGTGCAGGAGAGATGATTACTGAAGATATGGCTTTGAATGTTGAAAAGAATAATATTTCAGAAATTGAAATAAGATCAGCATTAACTTGTGAAGCAAAAAGAGGTGTATGTGCAAAATGTTATGGTATAAATTTAGCTACTGGAAAAATGGCTGTTATTGGTGATGCTGTTGGTGTAGTTGCAGCTCAGTCCATTGGTGAGCCTGGTACACAGCTTACATTACGAACTTTCCATTTAGGAGGTACTGCTTCTAAAATTGCTTCTGAATCTAGTCATGTATCGAAATTTGATGGTAAAATTGAAATTGATGATTTAAGAACAATAACAACAAAAGATGAAGAAGGAAATGAATTTAATGTTGTACTTTCTCGAACATCTGAGGCAAGAATTATTGATGAAAAGCTTGGATTAGTACTTTCTACTAGTAATATACCATATGGTTCTAGATTATATGTTAAAAATGGCGGGAAAATCAAAAAAGGCACATTAATCTGTGACTGGGACCCATACAATGCTGTTATTATTTCGGAAATTGATGGAAAAATCGGTTATAATGATATAAAAGAAGGTTTAACTTACAGAATTGAATCTGATGAACAAACTGGTTTTCAAGAAAAAGTAATGATTGAGAGAAAAGATAAAACTTTAAATCCTTCCATTAATATTATAGATAAGAAAGGTGTTTCTCAAAGAAATTACAGTATACCAGTAAAAGCTCATTTAACAGTTAATGAAGGCGATAAAATTAAAGCTGGTGAAATAGTTGCTAAAATTCCAAGGATTGCTGCTTCTTTAGGAGATATTACAGGTGGATTACCACGGGTTACAGAACTTTTTGAAGCTAGAAATCCATCAAATCCTGCTGTTGTTACTGAAATAGATGGAATTGTAACATTTGGTCCAAAAATAAAAAGAGGAAATAAAGAAGTTATAGTAACTTCAAAAACTGATCAGGTAAAGAAATATTTAATTCCTTTATCTAAACATATTTTAGTGCAAGAAAATGATTTTGTTAAATCAGGTATGCCTTTATGTGATGGTTCTATCACTCCAGCAGATATTTTAAGAATTAAAGGTCCTACGGCAGTTCAAGAATATATTGTGAATGAAGTCCAAGATGTATACAGGCTTCAAGGAATGAAAATTAACGACAAGCATTTTGAAGTTGTTGTAAGACAAATGATGCGAAAAATGACTGTTGTTGACGCTGGTGACACTAAATTCCTTGAAAAGCAAATCGTTACTAAAATAGAATTTATGGAAGAAAATGACAGGATATTTGGAATGAAAGTCATTGAAGACTCTGGTGATAGTGAAGGTTTAAGTGCTGGACAAATAATTTCTTCAAGAAAATTATTGGAAGAAAATTCTATTTTAAAAAGAAAAGATATGAAATTAGTTGTAGCTAGAGATGCTATGCCTGCAACTGCTGAGCAAATTCTCCAAGGTATTACAAGAGCCTCTTTACAAACTAAGAGCTGGGTGTCAGCTGCATCTTTCCAAGAAACAACAAAAGTTTTAAATGCTGCTGCTATTAATGGAAAAAGAGATACATTAGATGGTTTAAAAGAAAATGTAATTGTTGGACATAGAATTCCTGCAGGAACTGGTTTAAGAATGTTTGATAATATTGTTGTTGGTTCACAAGAAGAATATGATGCTTTAATGGAGTCGGAGTCAGATAATAGCTGAAGAAAATAAATATTTTATTAAAATGTCAAAAGATAAAAAAGGATTAAATATTGAATTAAGTGAAGAAATTTCTTCAGGTGTTTATTCTAATCTTGCTATAATTAATCATTCAATTTCTGAATTTGTAGTAGATTTTATTCAGGTAATGCCTGGAATGCCTAAAGCTAAAGTGAAATCTAGAATTGTTTTGACACCTCAACATGCAAAAAGGTTTATGAAAGCTCTAATGGACAATGTTAATAAGTATGAGTCTCAAAATGGAGCTATTAAAGATCTTGATCCTGGTGTAGTTTCTCTTAATTTTGGTGGACCTACAGCTGAGGCTTAATAATTTTTTCTTCCAAGCTTGTACAACATTTTACCGTGTTGTATTATAGCAGTGGCGTAGTTTTTTTCACAATAATATGGAACTTCATACTCTTTAGCTTTTCTTTTTACGATTTTAGAGATATCTCTATAATGAACATGGCATATGTTCGGAAATAAATGATGTTCTATTTGATAATTTAAACCTCCTACGAACCATGAGAAAAATCTACTTTTAGGTGCATAATTTGAAGTAGTTTGAAGTTGATGAATGGCCCAATCATTTTCAATGCTTCCATTTTTGTTTGGTTCTGGATATTCACATTCAGGCATTACATGAGCTGTTTGAAATATTGTTGCTAATATAATTCCTGCTACAAAATGCATACTAAAAAAACATAAAAACCATTGTCCAAAAGTTAAGTTTTTAATAATCATCATAGGAATTACTAATAAATACAAATAATAAAATATTTTCCAAAAAATCATTTCTAACATTAATGGCCAATAACTTTCTTTTTTTATTAATTTATTTTTTTTAAAGTATCCAAGTTGAAGAAATTCTTTAATTGTTGCCCAAGAAAAAGTCATTAACCCATAAAAGAACCAGGCATATAAAAATTGATATTTATGAAACCAGTAAAGTTTTGCTTTAGGTGAAAACCTTAACATAGGTAGAGGACTTATATCTGGATCCATTTCATGAACATTAGTAAATGTGTGGTGCATTCTATTATGTTGAATTTTCCAGTTTTTAGAACTTCCACCTACCATATTAAGTGTCATTCCCATTATTTTATTGATAATATTATATTTTGAATATGCACCGTGATTACCATCATGCATTATCGAAAGACCAATACCTGCTAGTCCTACTCCCATAATTGTCCATAGGAACCATAATTCAAAACCAAAAGAAAATTTACCTGATATTATTAAAAAATAAGGAGTAAAAAATAGGCTTAGCATTACAAATGTTTTAAAAAACATATTTAATGATCCGAATCTAGATATTTTATTATCTTCAAAATACTTGTGAACTTCCCTCCTTAAAGAAACAATAAATTCAGTAGAATAATTTTTATCAAATTTAATTTTTTCCATTCCGTTAAAATAACTCAATTATTTCATTTATGATGAAATTTATCGAAAATTATTTAACTATAAAAAACCATTATTTTTCATCCAATCATCATTAAATATTTTACCAACATATCTACTTCCATGATCATGTAATAAAACAACAACAACGTCTGAAGGTTTTAGCTTATTTTTTAACTGATTAATTGCTGCAACAGCACTACCGCAAGAATATCCAGCAAAAATACCCTCCTCCTTAGCTAATCTTCTAGCCATAATCGCACCATCCTTGTCTGTAACTTTTTCAAAATGATCAATTAACTCGAAGTCTACATTTTTTGCTATAATATCTTCTCCTATCCCTTCTGTGATATATGGATAAATTTCATCTTCATCAAATTCTCCTGTTTCATGATATTTTTTGTAAACCGATCCGTAACTATCAACACCCCAAATTTTTATATTTGAATTTTGTTCTTTTAAAAACTTTCCTATTCCAGAAATAGTTCCTCCAGTTCCTACTCCAACAACTAAATGAGTAACATTTCCTTTAGTTTGTTCCCATATCTCCGGACCAGTTGATTCATAATGAGCTAATCTATTTGAAAGATTATCATATTGATTTGGATAAAAGGAATTGGGAATTTCTTTATTTAATCTTTTTGCAACAGAATAATAAGAATCAGGATGATCAGGATCAACATTAGTAGGACAGACATAGATTTCTGCTCCCATAGCTTTAAGAATATCAATTTTTTCTTTTGATTGCTTGTCTGAAATTGTACAAATTAACTTATATCCTCTTTCAATACATACTAGCGCTAAACCCATACCAGTATTTCCAGATGTACCTTCAATAATTGTCCCTCCAGGTTTTAAAGTACCATTTTTTTCTGCATCTTGAATCATCTTTAATGCCATTCTATCTTTTGTTGAATGGCCAGGATTAAAACTTTCTACTTTTGCAAGTACTAATGCATTTGTATGGGTTACCTTATTTAATTTAATAAGAGGTGTGTTTCCTATTGTATCTATAATGCTATTATAATATTCCATATAATTACAAAATTAGTTAAAACAATTCTATTTTACTTGAATTGTAAATGTTTTATTGGAGTGATTTTTCTTATTAAATAAGAAGGAATAATTAATATTATCCAGCATGTAACTATAGTTATAATGTTTAATATTAAAATATTTATAAAATTTATATCTACAGGAACTTTAGACATGTAATATGTTGTTTCATCTAAACTAAATGGTGCAAAATAATATTGAATCAATAAAATTATGATTCCAAAAATATTTCCAAGTATCACACCTTTTGTAATTATATAAATAGAATTAAATAAAAATATTTTTCTAATACTCCAGTCATTAGCTCCAATTGATTTTAGTAATCCAATTAAATATGATCGCTCAAGAATTAAAATTAATAACGTAGTTGTAATATTTACTAAAGAAATAATTAACATAAGAAAAATTATCACCTTTACATTTAAATCTTGTAATTTAAGCCAGTCAAAAATTTGAGTATTTATTTCTTTAATATTTTTAGTGTTTAGATTATAGTCAATAGTTTCATATATTTTTTTTGATACATCATCAACTTTATTAAAGTCTTTAA
>MDTE01158334.1_pt1 | contig 15704 bp, 13 predicted proteins | sample 811231 | NCBI WGS metagenome assembly MDTE01 (sample SAMN05326651, study PRJNA326480) | marine metagenome | isolation source: seawater | place: Indian Ocean: Red Sea | collected 2010
ATTACATAATGAAGAAGAAATAAAAAGAAAAGATATAAGAATCGGTGATACAGTTCTTCTTCAAAGAGCTGGAGATGTAATACCACAAGTAATTTCAGTTCAAAAAAATTTAAGAAATAAAAATAGTAAAGAATTTCAATTTCCTAAAAAGTGCTTATGTGGTGCAACCACAATAAAAGAAATCAGTAAAACAACAAAAAAGGAAGATGCTGTAAGAAGATGCAACAGAGGTTATGCTTGTAAATTTACAGTAAAAGAAAAGCTAAAGCATATGGTTTCAAAAGATGCTTTTAATATTGATGGACTTGGAAAAAAGGTAATTGATAACTTCTTCGAAATTGATTTAATTAAGGAACCAGCGGATATATTTAAATTGAATTTTGATAAAATTTTAAACTTAGAAGGCTGGGGTGAACTTTCCGTAGAAAATCTTAAAAAAGCAATTTTGAAAGCCAAAAAAATTAGTTTAAATAGATTTATTTATTCTATCGGTATAAGGCATATCGGACAAGAAAATGCTAAAACGCTCGCCAGTTTTTTTGGTAATATAGATAATTTTAAAAGATTATCCTTAGAAGATGATAGAAATTTAAAGCTTAAAAATTTAATTGAGCTTGATGGTATAGGAGAAACTCAAGTTGATTCAATAAAAAATTTTTTTTCTGATAAAAAAAATGTTAAAATCGTAAAGTCCCTTATTATCCATCTTGATATTGAAAATTTTTCACTTAATGCAAAGAAAGGGGTATTTAGTAGTAAAAATCTGATGATAACTGGAGGATTAGAAAAAATGAGTAGAGCTGAAGCAAAAACTTTAGCAGAAGAAAATGGAGCTAAGGTTTTTGGAAGTTTATCTAAAAAATTAAATTATTTAGTAGTTGGAAACTCAAAACCTACTAAATCAAAAATCGAAAAAGCTGAGAGTTTAAATATAAAAATTTTAAATGAAAAGGAGTGGTATAAGCTTTTAAAGCTCTGAACAAGCATTTATAAGGTCTTTCTTTTCAACACCACTCATATGTCTTTCAAATTTTTTAAATATTGATCGATGGTAGCTATTTATCCAATTTATCTCCTTATTGTTTAGTATTTTTTTATCTATAAGGGATTTGTCAATTGGAGCTAAAGTAAGATTTCTAAATTTTAATTCATTTTTAATTTTTTTAACATATATTAAGTTTTCTATTCTGATACCAAAATTATTTTTTAAATAATAACCTGGCTCATTAGATATAATCATACCTTCTTCTATTTTAATTTTATTATTTTTTGAGAAAGCCTGAGGCCCCTCATGAACGTTTGCAAAATAGCCTACACCATGTCCTGTTCCGTGGGGATAATCTAAATTAATTTCCTGAAGAGCGTATCTAGCAACTTTATCTATGTCTGAACCTGTAGTTTTAAAACTTAATTTAAAATTAGAAACAGCAATATGACCTTTTAAAACTCTTGTAAAAATATTTTTAATTTTTGTATAATTATTATTTAAAGAGATTGTTCTAGTTACATCAGTAGTTCCAAATTTATACTGACCACCAGAGTCGACCAAATAAATATCCCCTTTTTTTAATTTTCTATTTGATTTTTTATCAGCTCTATAGTGAATTACGGCACCATTGGGCCCAGTAGCCGAGATAGTCGGAAAGCTTGAGCTCACAAATTTTGCACTTTGTTTTCTAAATTTTAATAATTTGTTTTCAGCGTCAATCTCACTTAAATTTTTATTTATATAATTTCTTTTTAACCAAAAAAGAAATTTTGTAAGAGCTAGACCGTCAATAAAATGAGAGTTTATGGAATTTTTAATTTCAATTTTGTTTTTTTTTGATTTTAGATAATATGTGTAATCTTCCTCATTTTTAACAAAATTATTTTTTTTTAACATATTTTCGTAATAAATTGAGCAACTAAATTTATCTATTAAAACTCTCTTTTTTTTATTTTCCCTAAAAAAATATCTAAAAATGAAATATCAATTATATTTATGTTTTTAAATTTTTTTTCTATTGATTTATTTAATTTTTTTTTATCTATAAATAATATTGAGTTACCTTTTAAATTTACAATCATTTGTGCATTTACAATAGGTGAAAATTGATTGTCAGCCCCTCTGATATTAATTAACCAGTTAACGCATTCTGGAGCAGAAATAAAAATCATGTCCACTTTATTTTTAATAAGAACCTTTTTAATTTTGTTCATTTTTGAAAAATAATTTTCTCCAGAGTTTTTATCATTTATTAGCCAAGCTTTACTTTTAATTGAGTTTTTTTTTATTTTAATTATTTGGTCTATTAAATTGCTGTTTAAAGGCTTGAGTTGAAAATTTGAATTATTAAAGTATGCGTTTAATAAATGGGAAGTATATAATTTTGGATCAAATCCAATTTTAAGTTTTTTTTTAATAATTTTTCTAAAACTTTTTGAGGGTAAGGTTATTATCTTAAATTTGCCTTTACATTGCTTTTGTGCTTGTAAAGTATATCTTCCATCCACAAATAGATAATTCTCTTTTAATAAAATAATTGCAAAACCGGCTGATCCTGTAAAATTAGAAATATTTTTTAATCTATCTTTATGAATTTGAACATTTTCATTAAAAAATTCATCATTTTTAGGAATGATGTATCCCTCTAAATCATTTAATTTTAAAATTTTTCTGAGTTGTTTTATTTTTTCCATTTAAGAATCTTTTTATTCTTATATCTCTCCCATCCGGGGCTTCTATATTCATTTTCTTGCTCTATAAAAAGATCTTGATTAATATCAAATTCTTCAAAATTATTATTTTCTAAACTTTCATTTTTTTCAATATTTTTTTCTGGTAGCTCGTTGACAAATCTTGACGGCAAAGAGTCCATCCAATCACCTTGAAAAGATCTTTTGATTGCAAAAGAAATAAAGGTTTCTTTTTTTGCTCTAGTTATAGCGACATATGCTAATCTTCTCTCTTCCTCGAGTGCAAAATCACCTTTTTCCTCTAACGATTTTTGATGTGGGAACAATCCTTCCTCCCATCCTGGTAAAAAAGTCACATCAAATTCAAGGCCTTTTGCTGCATGCATTGTCATCAAATTTATTTTTTCCCCATCCCAGTCTTGATCAACAGAAGTTGCTAAAGCAACATGTTCTAAAAAAGCATTTAAATTGTCGTAGTCTCTCATTGCACGAATTAATTCTTTCAAGTTTTCTAACCTATTTTCATTTTCTAAATCCTTTTTGTTTTTTAAAACAAGTGAGTAACCTGACTCATCTAGAATTAATTTTAAAAGATCGTAGTGTTTAATTTCTTCAGACTCTCTTCTCCATTTATGTATTAAGTTTATGAAAGAACTAATAGTATTTTTTATTTTAGGTTTGAATCCATTTGACTCAATTATTTTTATTATAGAGTCCTCAAGACATAATTTGTGTTTATTAGAAAATTCATATATTTGATTAATTGTACTAGTTCCTATTCCTTTTTTTGGTGCTGAGAGAACTCTTTCTAGAGCTAAATCATCAAATTTTTGGTTAACAATTCTCAGATAGCATACCGCGTCTTTTATTTCTGCCCTCTCATAAAATTTAATTCCGCCTAAAACTCTATAATTTATTCCAACTTTCAAGAATCTCTCCTCAAATTCTCGTGTTTGATAGATTGCTCTAAGCAGAATAGAAATATTATTTAAAGAATATTTTTTCTTAAGTTTCTTTTCAATTATATCAGCTACACCCTCTGCTTCCTCCCTGCCAGTCCTATAGCAATTTAATTTTACAAGTTCTCCACCTTCACTTTCTGACCATAACTTTTTACCAACGCGGTTTTCGTTGTTAGAAATTAACCCTGAAGCAGTCTCTAAGATATTTTTTGTAGATCTGTAATTTTGTTCTAATTTATATACTTTACAATTAGGGTAAATTTTATCAAAAGTAAGAAAATTTTTAATTTCAGCTCCACGCCAACTATAAATCGATTGATCATCGTCACCTACGCAACAAATATTTTCATTTTTGTTTACTAAAAGATTTAACCACTTATTCTGAATAAAATTTGTATCCTGAAATTCATCTACTAAAATATACTTGAAATTGCTATTATAAATTTTTCTAATTGAACTATCATTTTCAAATAATTTTACACAAAATAGAATTAAATCTCCAAAATCAAAAGCATTTAAATCCTTAGTCTTTTTTTGATAAATATTATAAATTTTTTTTATAGTATTTTCTAATGTGTTCGATTGATCTATTTTTATATCATCTGGAAGAAGTCCTTTATTTTTCCATTTGTCAATAAATGATATCACAAACTGTGGAGATACTTTTTTTAAATCTATATTTTCAGACTCTAATATTTTTTTTAAAAGCTTCTTTTGGTCATCTGTATCAAGAATAGTAAAATTACTTTTATACCCGAGAACATCTGCATGTCGTCTTAAAATTTTTACACTAATAGAATGAAATGTTCCTAGCCACGGCAAAGAGTTGGAAACATTTTTTAAATTACTTATAATCCTGTTTTGCATTTCTCTTGCAGCTTTATTTGTAAATGTGACGCAGAGTATTTGATTAGACCAAGCTTTTTTTTCACTTATTATGTATGCAAGTTTTGTTGTTAAAACCTTAGTCTTTCCAGATCCTGCCCCTGCAACTATTAAGCTTGGACCGTCCGTATCCATTACAGCTTCTTTTTGATTTTGATTTAATCCTGCTAATAATTTATCGATCAATTTCATAATTTACAAAATAATTTATATACCACTTAAAAAATAAAAAAAATGGAATTTAGGTTGAATATCAATCTACTTTGGCTTTGTCATAGAAATTGGGTTCATAATTTTTTTGAAACCCTTCTCATCTAACACACCAGCTTTTATTATCTCATGTTTAAGAGATGTACCATTTTTGTGAGCTAATTTTGCTATTCTGGCTGCTTGATCATATCCTATTGTTGGTGCTAAAGCAGTCACACTCATTAAAGAGTTATCTAGTAAATGCTTTATCCTTTTTTTATCAGCTTTTATTCCTTTAACGCAGTATAAAGCAAAAGTTTTTGCTGAGTCAGCCATTATCTCAATTGATTGCAAAATGTTATGTATTATTAGTGGTTTAAAAACATTTAATTCAAAATGACCATGTGACCCAGCCATTGTTATACCATTGTGATTTCCAATTACCTTGACACATACCATCGTAACAGCCTCTGATTGTGTTGGATTTACTTTCCCAGGCATAATAGAGGAACCCGGTTCATTTGAAGGCAATATTAGTTCTCCATAGCCAGCTCTTGGCCCGGATCCTAGAAATCTTATATCATTAGCTATTTTCATTAAACAAACTGCAGCAGTATTCATTGTGCCAGAAAAATTCACTATTGAATCATGAGCAGCAAGAGCTGCAAATTTATTTGTAGCATTCTTAAAAGGTAATCTAGTTATTTTGGATATTTCTCTTACTACTTTTTTATCAAAATTTTTTCTTGTATTTAACCCCGTTCCTACCGCCGTACCTCCTTGTGCAAGATAATATATTTCTTTAAGCGCGCTCTCAATTCTCTCTATACATTTTTTTAATTGAGCATGATATCCTGAAAATTCTTGGCCTAAGGTAATTGGTGTCGCGTCTTGTAAATGAGTTCTTCCAACTTTAACTATATTTTTAAATTCTTTTACTTTCTTAAATATTTCTTTTTCAAGAAGTTTTAGAGAAGGCAATAATTTTTGATTTGTTTTAAGTGCTATTGAAATATGCATAGCAGTGGGGAATACATCATTTGTTGATTGTGATTTATTAACATGATCATTTGGATGAATAGGTTTTTTTGTGCCCATTTCCCCCCCCATCATCTCTATAGCTCTATTTGCTATAACTTCATTTACATTCATATTTGTTTGTGTGCCCGAACCTGTTTGCCAAACTTTTAATGGAAAATGCTTATCATGCTTTCCTTTTATTACTTCATCAGCAGCCTTAATGATATATTTGCTTAATTTCTTATCCAAATCTTTATTTTTTGCATTCACGATTGATGCAGCTTTTTTTACTATTGCGATTGAGTGAATTACGATTGGTCTTACTTTAAAATCTCCAATATTGAAATATTTATTAGATCTCTCTGTGCTAGCACCCCAATACTTATCACCAGGTACTTTTATTTTTCCTATGCTGTCAAATTCTATTCTATATTTCATTAGTGATTCTTTGCTATAATACACTTTTATTAATAAATTATAAAATATAAAGGAATATAAATGACAAACTTTGAACACGTGAAAGTCTTTATGCAAACTTTTGGCCAAGAAGTGAAAGAAAAAGCGGAATTTCCAGACAATGCAATTTTAAAGTTAAGAATAGATTTAATTCAGGAAGAACTGGATGAGCTTAAAGAAGCAGTGTCAAGAAAAGACCTTAAAGAAGTCGCAGATGCTTTGACAGACATACTTTATGTCACTTATGGTGCCGGACACGCTTTTGGGATTAATTTGGACAAATGTTTTAGTGAGGTACAAAATTCAAATATGAGCAAGTTAGGCATTGATGGTAAACCGATTTATAATGATCAGGGAAAAGTTATGAAGGGTCCTAATTATTTTAAACCCGATTTGACAAAATTTATAAATCAATGAGTGATAATTTATTTTGGATATTGACTGGTATCGCTTTAGGTTTGGTAATTTATTTCGGTGATAAATATTTATTTTAAAATTTAATCATATTTTTTTTAATATCTATTACAGAATATTCATCGTTAAAGCTTAAATGATGAGTTCCTACAATATCATCAAAAAAAATAGGTTTGATGTTATCTAATTTTTTTTCATCATAATTTTTTTCATTAATTGTTTGAATCTCATTTATGTCGAATTCCATACCATAATTATTAAAACCTGCTCTTTGACTAATTCTAAATATTTTTTCATTATCCATAACTAATCCCGCATTTCTTGCCTTATCGGTTAAAGAAATAATTGGATTGTTTTGGTGGGGGGTCCAATGCTCGGTAAGTGGTCCATTTCTTGAAAAATAAATCGAGAGTTCTGAGGACGCATCTAAGTTATTCTTATCCGTATTTGTTAAAAGCCACCAAATATTATCTCTATTAAATATTAAAGTATCAACCGCAAAAATATTTTTTATTAGAGTTTTATGAAAAACCCACTTTAAAGGAAAATCAACGCATTTATATAACCTTATATCTTTTTTTTCTCGAGTTTCAGGGCACATGTAAAAAGTGTCATTAAATTTAAAAATGAACGGAAAAGATAGATGAAAATCTTCTTCTAAAATTTTACCTAAAAATCTACTTTTATTATTCTCTAATTTAAAACAAGAAATACTTCCTTGTTTTTTTTTTAGATTAAAGTCTTCTACAAAAACATAATTTTTTTGATCGTGTTTTACTAAAAAAGGATCAGCTATAAATCTACCTTTTGGGTTTTCTATTTTAGTAAATTTTTCTAAATTTTTTTTATCAAATTTATCTCTAATGAAAGCTATGCTCCAAATTTCTTTAAACTTTAAAATTTTTAGAAAAATTTTTTTTATTAAAAAAAAATATGTAAAAAAAATATATCTTAATAATTCAAAAAAATTCGGCTCCTTATAAATCTTAGTATCGTGAGTATTTTTTTTAATAAACTCAAAGTTATTATTAGTTAAATAATTGTTTACAGTTTTATTGAAATGTTTAACACTTTGTTTGTAAACAAAAAGTTGATTGTACAAATAAAAAAGTTTCGTAATAACACTCCCTTTAAAAAGAACATCACCCTCGTCTAATTCTTCATTTAACTTTTGAATTATAAAACCTGTTGATGGATTTTTATTATAGACCTCCCAAAATCCAGGAGGCAGTCCTCTATAAATTTCATTATCACCATGATGAAAGGATATTATACCTTTTTTTGTAATTTTGAGAATTTCTCCTTGTATAATACCGCTCTCAATTCTAATTATAGCATCGAGTTCCCGATCAGCTATTTTGCTAATATCTTTTTCATTATAAGTACAAAAATTATTTTTATTTTTAAAAATTGGTTCTAAATAAATTTTTTCTATATTTTTTTGGGATAAATCAATTTTTTTAAAAGAAAAACTCTTAAAAAATAAATTGAAGAGGATATTCTCAATTACTGTTAAAATTTTTAATAAAATTTTTTCAATTATTTTTACAATGGAATATCTTTTAAAAATAGAAGTTTGATTTTTTTTATTTATAATTAGACAGTCTATCTTTACACTTTTATTAAGAAATAAACTTGAAATAAGCTCACCGTTAAAACCATTATGCTTTAAATTTTCAAGCATAATACCGATTTTGGGTTTATAATCGTTACTAATCATAATCAATATTGAAAAACATGTTATTTTATAAGATAAATCTAATTTAATTAAATTATAACAATTTTTAATCTGTGGGAACTAAAAAAAATATTATTTACTTATGTGATGCAGAGAAAAAAGCATCTGGCGGTGCAAAGATTATTTATCAACATTCACAAATTATAAATAGTTTTACCGGTTATAGTTCTGAAGTGCTTCACATCAAGTTAAAAAAAAGTGCTAAATGGAAAATTTCTTTAACAAAAAAGATTGGTTTAAGTAATAGTAGTCATCATGGTTGGCAACTAAATCAAATTAAAGCTTTAGTCAATTTTAAGCACAACTGGTTTCATAATAAAATTATGATAAAAAATAATTTTAATTTTAATCCATCGAAAGATCTTGTAATTTTCCCAGAAATTTACGCTCATTTAGCAGAGGATTTATGCATAAAAAAAAATATAAGTTATGGGATATTCGTACAAAATGGTTATTCAATTAATTCATCAAGTAATTTAAAATCAATAAATAATGTTTACAACAATGCTAAATTTATTCTCTCTTATTCAAAAGATATTAATGAATGTATTCAATTAAACTTTCCCAATATAACAAAGAAAATCATAAATATTAATATTTCAATTAACTCGAAAAAATTTACCTTTAATAATAAAAAAAGAAATTTAATAACCTATATGAGTAGAAAATTACCCAACCATAGCTCAAAGGTAATCTCTATTTTGAAAAGATATTTACCCTTAAAATGGAAAATTAAAGATTTAAATAATATTAGTGAAAAAGAAGTATATAGAAATCTTAATCAGTCAAAAATATTTTTATCATTTTCTGAGCTAGAAGGTTTGGGGATACCTCCATTAGAAGCTGCTTTGTTTAATAACCATGTCATTGGATATATCGGTGAGGGTGGAAAAGATTATTGGAAAAAGCCAATTTTTACAAAAATAAGTTCTGGTGATATCAAAAAATTTGTACACGAAATTGTCAAAAAAGTTAAAAATAAAAATTTTACGAATAAAAATTTAGCAGTTCAAAGAAAAAAAATAAGAGAAAACTACTCATTAAAAAAAGAAACTATAAGTTTAAAAAAATTTCTCAGAAAAATTATTTAATTTTTCATAAGGTCATGTCTTAAAATATCACTTGCTATCTGTTTATTACCTATTGGAGCAAGATGAACATGATCTATAAAGAAGTTTTTTTTATCACTTAAAGAGTCCATTAGGTTTATAAATGATAAATTATTTTTATTAATTTCCTCTATTATTAAAGGATAAACAGTTTCAAATTGTAATTTAATTTGTTCATCTAAATTTATATGATCAACTAAAGAGTCCGTAAAATAAGCTACTGGTTGTAAAATTGGCACAAATTTTATATTGTTTTCTTTTGAAATAGAATTAGCTATTTTCCAATTATTTACAAGAACTTGAGCAATTTTCTTACTTTTATTTTGGTTTTTATCACAATCAAAATATGAATTCTTTTCAACACTTAAATTAAATTTTGCAACAATTCTTTTAATAGGCTCAAAGAAATTTATAGTGTAAGATTGCACATATTTTTCTCCCATTATTTTTTGTTTAAAAAAACTTTCTCTTGCACCGGAATAATAATTATTTTCGCTTCTACATTTATGGAAAACATCATTAAACCCATCATAAAATAAAACCACCTTAGGTTTATGAAGAATAATATTTTTAATATAAAGGTTTAATTCTTGAGAAGATGTATATCCAAATTCCCCTAAATTTAATGTAGATATATTAGTTATCTGTTCAAGATAAGCTGGAATAGTTTCATGATCTCTTACTCCGGACCCCCAAATAGTTGATCCACCAAAAACCCATACATCTTTTTTAAAATTGAAGTCTTCTTCAATCTTGTTTAATCGATAACCATTTACAATATTTATTGTCTGCCCTTTAAAATCATCTCTTTTCCAGCCAATGTAATCATAGTAAGAGGATTTTAATAATTTCTCCTCTTCGAAATGAACTGATGGCCATTCCAGATCTTTATAAATTGGAAGATTTACTCTTTTATCAATTTTCTTGAGGGAGCTCTTTGATGTTATAAATTTATAAAAATCAATTGATATTGCTAATGTTAGGACTGAAGTGGCTAAAATAGCAAAAAATAACAATATATTTAGAATTATAATTTTTTTCATCTTTTAAATTTTTGATATATTTCCTCTGAGACATAAATTAAATCTGTTTTAAATTTTATATCTGATAGAAGACTTCCACCGTTAGTCATCGTAAATAGTCTAAATCCATATGGATTTAAAATTTTTTCTATATCGTAAAAATTTAATGGGTTCTCGTACACTTCACTAAAAATAAGCTCAAGAAAAATTATTTTTATTTTATTTTTTTTTAACAAATTTTCACAACCTTTTAACACTTTATCCTCGTAGCCTTCTGTATCTATCTTTAATATATCAATGTTTTGAATGTTATGTTCTTCGGTGTAATCATCTATTGAAATTACATCTACATCAACTGTCTCTCGAGTATAATCTCCACCACTTTTATTAAATTGTTTATTTCTCTCCTCAAGCCATTTGGTTCCTGGAATAATTTTTTTAAAACTTGAGTGTCCTGAACAAGCTCTTATATTAAATTTTAGTTTTTCTTTTTTATCTCCAACTGCAAGATTATTGATTTTTATTGTTTTAAAATTATCATATTGATTTTTAATTTTCTTAGCCTCAATATTATTAGGTTCAAAAGCATGTATGATTGCACCAGGAAAAATATTTAAGTAATTTCTAATAGTTTGTCCTTTATTAGCTCCTACATCAAAAATTACAGGAATCTTATTATTAACTAATTTTTTTTTTATTAAAAAAGTTTCAGTTTTATCAATTATGGAATTTTTTACTATTTTAAAACCAAAATATTTAAAAACCTTTTGAATAATACTTTTCATATAAATTAATTTTTTAAAATTTTGTGTAAGAATTTTCTTTAGGTTTAAAAAAGTATCTTAGAACTAACCTATCATTTATAGTTGGCTTCGAACCTCTATGAATGCCACCCTCGTTAAATATAACTGCATCACCTGCTTTAGCCTCATAGTCATAAATAGATTTTTTATTATCTTCCAAACTTTGAGACTCAACTAAAAAACTCTTTAATAAATTTTTATCATTTAATTGTTCTTCAATGTAATCGTAATTTTTTTTGATATTTAAAAAGCTTCTAAACTGATTTAAAGACCAATAGGGTGAGTAATCTAATTTCTTTGTATATATGCCCTGTCTGATAAGAAATCCAATTTTATGAGTTTTAGGAATATATGACATACATCCATTTCCTGATGATACATCCGATAGATAAACAAAGATCTTTAAATTACAATCGTCTGGGTGAAGAAAGTTTTTTATTTTTTTATCTCCTTTTTCGTCACTGTAAGCTCTATCAGTATGCCACGGCAAAATTGCACTATCTCCCTTTTTGCTGATATAACCATCTATGTTAGATAGCTCCACATTTTTTCCAAAATAATCTTTACTAAAATTTTCCAATTTTTTTGTAGAAACAATTTTTAGCACTTTTAAATCTGAAAACAGTCTAGAATACTTAAAAGAAATTGCTTTAAATAGAAAATTTAATGCAGTCCTTGAAAAATAATTATCTTTATGTTTTTTTTCTTTACAATATTTACTGCAAATAAATTTTATTGAATTTAATTCTTCTTCGTTTAAAAAATTCTTTATCTTAACAAAGCCGTTATCTTTTAATTCTTCTAATGAATTATGATCAAGAGCACTCATATTTTATTGTACTAATCATTTTATTAAAAAACAACCTCCCATAGAATTTTCATAGAAAAATTGATATTCTTTATCAGAAAAATAATTATCCCAAGCTTTTTTTGAACCATCAAAAATACTTTGATTATAGTCGTCACAAACTATAACTCCATTTTTTTCTAACCTCGGGAAAAAAAATTCAAGTGATTTCATTGTGGGTTCATACAAGTCTACATCAATATGAATAAAAGAAAATTTTGAGTCACTTACATCTTTAAATCTCGATGGAATCCATCCTTTATAAAATTTGCAAAAACTAAAATCTTTTAAAACCTCTTCCTTTACAAACGATTCTGACGAAGAGAATTGATCTCGAATTCTTTCGTTTTCATTTTTATTTAATTCATTAAAATTTTTGTCATTAATTGTTGATTTGGATAATCCCTCGAAACTATCAAATATGTGGAATTTTATTTCTTTTTTATGCTCTTCAATTAATTTTGATATAATGAAAGATGAATGACCTTTCCAACAACCACATTCTGCGAAATCAAAAACTTTTTCTTGTGATAATACATATTTTACGATTTGAATAAGATTTAGAAATCTATTTTGTTTATAAAAATTTTCGCTTTCCTCATTTAAAGATTTGTGTAAACCTTCTTTATATAACTTATAATTCTCATTTTTTATATCATATAAAATTAAATCACTCTTATCTAGAACTTCTGTTCCTGGTTTATTTTTAACAATTTTGTATCCTACTAAAGAGAATATTTTTTTTATCAAATTTTTCATAATTACTAGCTAGATACCTATACTTTCGGATCGTTATCTTTCGAGCTTGTTAATCGTATCGGTATATTAATCACCAAATGTAATATAAACCTTAAATTTTCTTTTACAATAAATTTATTAAGAATAAAATTTAAATATTTTTTTTAAACAAAAAATGATATAAAAAATATATGAATTTTTTTTACGGTGTAAATAATAATTTACTAAAATCAGAGATACAAATACCAATATTTCAAAATAGAAATTTAAGAAAATCAAATTATAAATTATTTAAAACATATCCTGAAAATAAAAAATGGATCTTAAAAGAAATAACTAGTAAAAAAATTAATGATTATTTTTATATTTTACATAACGATGATATTTCAAATAATGAAATATTTTTTTTAGCAGAGGAAAATATTGTAAGTATATTTGATGAAAATAAATTAAAAAAATTTAATAATTTTACAGATACAAGCCCCGCCTATAGAGCCAACTTTAAAATATATTTAGACCAAGGTGGTTTCTCTTCGTATCAATCTGATTATCCCTATTCAATGGTAACAAAAAAAGGCTCAATTTTAAGCTCAATAAGTTCGATAGCAAATGCAGAAGCAGATAAAAACTTTGTTTTAATTAAAAATATTTTTGAAGATCCAATTGAAGAAAATTTTAGAGCGTACTTAGTGAATTACAAGAATAAATGTATAGAGGATCAATTTGAAATTAAAACAAATTATACAAATTGTATCGAAATAAATAATAAACTTATAAAACCAGAAATATTTTTAGTTACTGATAAGTATGTAGGAGTGCCTATGTATGTTTCAACAAAAAATAATTTTTTATCATTTGAACACACACATCCACCTCATGAGTATATTTTAAGTGATAATAAATTTGTGAAAATTTCAAATTTGAAAAAAGAAATAAATGAAATCATTAGTTAAAAAATTAGCAAATACAAATATTGGTATATTTTTTAGAAATTCTTTAAAATTTAAGCCAGTGCATTTAAAACATTTTACAAAAAACTATCCAATAAGTGTAAGCGATGCATTTTTATGGAGAACTGATAATGGATACAAAACTAAGTTTAAATACTCTGATATTTTAGCATTATTTTATAAAATAAAAAATTCTTGGGTGGAGTTTCATTTTTATTCAAAAAACAATGATTTGATAAAAATAGAAAAAATAAAAAATTTAGATTTATCAAATGAACTCGAAATTACTTCAAAATACTTAAATAATTTAGAAGATTACGGAACATTTTATATTTATCATTATTCAGAAAAAACTGATCAATTAAATAATCAAGATATCATTAGTAATAGATGTTATTTAGGATATTCTCAAAATAATAATCTTTATTCTTTTGTTCACGGAAATACCCTTGGAAGATTTACAAATATTTTTTCAAAAGAAAATATCTCTACTGATATTGTTAAAACTTCATTTTTTCAAAACCACACATATACGATTCAAAAATACTTTAATAATTTTGACGAAAATGAGTTATTTTTTGTAAATCCAACCTCCAAAACAATAAAATTTAATATTGAAAATGAATACTTTAAACTAGGGCCTCATTGTTCGATATTACATAAGGTAAAAAGTCCCATGATTTCCATAAAATCAAATTGCTTATTTCTTAGGCCAACTATTTTTAGTTACAAAGGAAAATACTTAGACGTTCATCATTCTTAAAAAATAATGGTTAAAAAGCTCTCTTATATATTTTTTTGTATTCTTGTCTTTTTTGATAAAATTTTTAAAATTCTGACAAGAAGAAGTATATTAATTTGGTTTAATGACTTTATGCAAGAGAGGTCATATAGATCAATAAAAATTTTAAATAGAGATATTAAATTTTTTACTCCTAACCAAATTACTAGTTGGAGGGTTAATACTTATTTTAGCAAAGAACCTGAAACTTTAGAATGGATAGATAGCTTTGAAAATAAAGATGACATTGTATTTTGGGATATTGGGGCCAATATTGGTTTATACTCAATCTATAATTCGATAAAAAATCCTAAATCTACAACCATAGCTTTTGAACCTTCGTCCTCAAATTTAAGAATACTCACTAGAAATATTTCAATAAATAATTTTGAAAAAAAAATTAAAGTTGTTCCTTTACCACTCACTAATAAAGAAAATATTTTTCAAGAGATGAAGGAAAAGAATTTCGTTGAGGGAGGCGCATTAAATACTTTTGGAGAAAAATTTGACTTTGAAGGCAAGGAATTTAACCCACAAATGAAATATAATTTACTTGGGACATCAATGAATTATTTTATACAAAATTCTATTTTGAACATTCCTGATTATATCAAGATTGATGTCGATGGAATAGAACATTTAATATTAGAAGGTGGAGATAAATTTTTAAGCAATGAAAAAGTAAAAAGTTTATCTATCGAAATAAACGAAAATTTTATAGACCAGTTTGAGAAAATAAAAAAATTCATGGATAAATATAAATTTAAAATTTTACATAAAAAACAAAACGCTGATTTACTTTTCGAAGGAAGTAAATTTGATAAAACTTATAACTATATTTTTACAAAATAAACGGCGTTCTGTTTTCACCCTCGTTCAACGATTATTTTGATTTAAGTGATTTTATTATTTGTTTTCCAATTATTTCTCCAAGTAAGGGTGGTACAGCATTCCCTATTTGAAGGTTCTTACTAGATTTACTTCCATAAAAAATAAATTTATCTGGAAAACCTTGTAATCTTGCTCCCTCTCTTGTTGATAGTGCACGGTTTTGAAACGGGTGGATACACCTTGTAGATGATGGAGTACCAAAGTTTCTTGTTATTGTTGG
>MDTE01075289.1_pt1 | contig 15702 bp, 20 predicted proteins | sample 811231 | NCBI WGS metagenome assembly MDTE01 (sample SAMN05326651, study PRJNA326480) | marine metagenome | isolation source: seawater | place: Indian Ocean: Red Sea | collected 2010
CCCCAGCCATATTCTTTGGCAAGGGTATGGATGAAGATACCGACAAGACATATAGATTTTCTAAAGTATATAATCTATTCAACATTGAACAAATCGGTATTGACCCACCTGAGATAGAGCACAGAGATTCATCATTAGAAGATCCTTACGAACTACCCAGAGCTATGGGCATAACAGTAGAAGAAAATGAATCACACAATCCTTGTTACTTACCTTTGAAAGATACAATCAGGATGCCAGCGCCATCTCAATTTGTATCTGACCATGAGTTTTGTTCAACACTATACCATGAATGTTCACATGCAACTGGACATAGCAAGAGACTTAACCGTGATCTAACTGGCAAGTTTGGTGATGAGGACTATGCAAAAGAAGAATTGGTAGCTGAACTCTCAGCAGTATTTTTATGTGCAGAGTTAGGCGTGAAGTATGACCTACAAAATCACGCGAGCTACTTGAAATCTTGGCAAAAGGCTATCCGGTCTGATGCCAGGTATGTGCTGACTGCGGCTAGTGATGCGCGGAAAGCAAGTGAGTACTGCATATCGCAGTTAAATTTAGTACGCAAGTACGAGGAGAATGTAGCATGAGTTTTGATATTAGCAGTTTAGTTGTAAAAGAAGATGTACCTATTCCTAGTGCAAAAAAAGGCTTAGGCAAATGGTCTACTTTGGCAGACAGCATGAAAATTGGTGGGTCTGTTGAGTTGCCTGCTAAACATGCACAAAGTTTAGTAGCCGCTATCAAACGAGGACACAACAAAGCAGTCACTCGCACTACTGGTGTAGATGAAAATAACGAGCCTCTGAAAACAGTATGGAAGCAAGAGGTATAACGCGAAGGGCATCGGACCCCCATCCGGTAGGTGGGGGGCTCCGCTGCCCTTCACCTTTTTTTTCTTTTATAGGAGTTAAGTTATGTCTAGCAAAAGACAAGGAGTAATCTCAATTGGTTTGTACCAGTTTATTGGCACGATTGATCAGTGCCTAGCAGTAGATGAGTTGATGCAAACCTTACATCAAGTATCTCAACACTGGGTGCACGATGACGCTGATAACGTAGTACAAGACCCTTTGCCTAAAAGCTACTGGACTATTGATTCTGAACCAAGAGCTATCAAGATAGATTTCGTTGATCGCGATTCAACAGTCATACTGGAAAGTGATGCGCGACATACGAAACATTTGGAGTACAGACACGCTCGCTGGGATGCTGAATCTAAGAAAGAAGAAAGCGAATCATCTGATGAATCCTAAGACAGTAGCTTTACAGTCTTGGGAAAAAGACCCTATAGCCTACATTAGATCATATCACCCAGTTATTACTGAGGATGACGCTGAACTGATTAGGCGTAAGGTTCTTGAGTACTATTACAACTGTGTGCCTGCGTTCAAGTATGGAATCAATATGACCTCAGTGCATTACGTTGTTAAACGATTCTTGTATCAAGTCAAGGGGATTTCTGATGAGTAATGTATTTCCAATCAATCCAGATCTTAAACAACAGGAGTTAGAAAACATTTCTGAAACTATTGTTTTACTTTCTGGGTGTAGCAAAAGGCTTAAAGATCTTGATAAGTCTTGCAGTACGGATGACATGATCAAAATGGAGCTATCTGTTTTGGACATGATTACTTTCCTTGAGATGTATCGGTCTGAGAAACATGGATAACGATACCGAAAGGTACTACCCCGCCTCTCTACTGAAGGTGTACTTCAACTGGTGTACAGCTAACGATGAGAAGGCGGGGTTTCAACACATGCATGACTTTGTATCTGAGATACAGGGTGTAATGCATGTACGTGGCATCGATAAACATACAGCTATAGGAGAACTGTTAGATGCGATCGATAAAGGAGGCAATGGCTGAACTACCTGAGTATGTTCACGCCATTATATTTGTATTGTGCCTGGTCCTTATACTTGGGATTGTAGGCGAAGATGAATACCAACTTGAGTTACAAAAGGAGTCTACTCATGGCAAGTAAATATGGAAGGCATGCATTTGACGCAGAACTTGATTGCGAATGGATGACTGCTGACGTTGATATATTTTTCACCCTTAGCAATGAGGGCGAATATGATTTGATAACTGACCAAGAAGTTAAGATTTCAAACACCAATATCTATCTCACAAAATATGTAAACTGGGATTACGTTGATGGATTGATTAATGAGTTCATTGCCAACGGAGATCATAAGGACTACGGCGATGGATAGATGGACGGAGCGTGATAGAACAGTGGCATTAAATACAGTGTGGGACGTCTTGCATCAGTATCGTGAGAATCTCATACCGCCTGATCGTCCAGATACTTCTTATGATGAGGAGTGGGATGAGATTTGTTTTGCGATGGCAGTAATAAAGGAGAGTTTAGAATGAGCTTTGAAATTTATACACCAAGAGAAAAAGCGTTAAGCATTGCAATAAGTCACGTTGAGTATGCAGTTAGAGTACATGCTAGAGATGCAAATTCAAGTCGTGAAAATGCAGTGGTGCGACACTTGATGAAATTAGAAAATCAATTGCGCCGAAAACTTAGGGCTGACCCTAACCCTGCATACGATGTTGACTGAGGTGACGTTATGAGCTTTGCCCTGGTCACATTAATGTCTAATTACGCTCAATGTGATGAGTGTGAGCAATGGATGGAGTCAGGTTTTGTCGATGATTACGGTTGTTGTATTGATTGTGATTATGGGTATAACTCTGATGACGATAGTCAGCCTGATGAAGCACAGGAGTGGCATGACTTTGATCCAGACTGCTAAACTTGTTTTTGTCCACAGGGCCTAACTCCTGCCCTGAAGTTGAGTGGTGGCCCCAGCCACTGGACACAATTGGGGCAACCCCCCTGCCGAAGCGCACCGGCCCTGCCGCCTGCACCACCCCCCTGATTACTGGGGTTGCTGACCCCGCAGGATGGCACGATGCCGCCGAAGCGCACCGACCCCCCCGAAGGATTTACCTCTCCATGTTGTGAACTTGCTTCCGCATATTCTCGTAGTTGCCACCAGAATTATTCTTAAGAATATCTTTGATGGTAGATTTAAATACAAATGGCTTTTTCTCTCCATCTACAAGATAGCCAATGCCTGCATCCTCAAGAACCTTTACCAGCTTTGGCGTAGTGCCAACCCGAAACATTTTCATTAGCTGTTCAGAATAATAAAACTCTTCTTGATCCATCATTTGCTCCTTAAAAAAAATCCCCCGACCTTTCGGTACGGGGGCAACGACCTACCCTTTTGGGCCAATACTTACCTTCTCCAAGGATTACCGTTTGACGATGGTGTAGATGCCGCACCATTTTGTGCTTGTTGGCGATCCTGGTATTCATACCCCTTCTTGTCGATAGCGGGATACCATTTTCCAGTTTCTTTGCTAACTCGTACACACACCTTCATACGATCTCGCGTTGGGTTTTGCTCTTGCCATTGCATTGCAAACTTACCAAACTTATCAAGATCAAAGTCTATGTTTAACTTAATAAAGTCAATAACCTGATCGCTTGGTTCTGTTGTATACATGCCATCTATAAAAACTGGCTTGTCTGCATCATTCATGCCGCTTTCTCCTTGGTGATTCTGCTTACAGCTTTCCCTACGTTTCCATGAGGCATGAGTTCATCACGCTCCTTGGTAGTCCATATCCCACCTTTGGTTGTTGCAACCCACAATGCACCAGCAGTGTCATCGTCAAAGTCCATTACATAACAAGCGGCGGTATCCCAATCTTCATTCTGCATTGCCACCTTGATATTATAAATCTCTTCAAGGTTTTCTCTAACAGCATGATTATGCTTAACAGCATCATTTGTTGTTTCAGTGTTCATTGCATTTACAACTTCTTCAGCACTGGCATAAGCTACATCACCGCCATATCCCATAGATGCCAAAGCTCTTCCAAACGCAGATGTTTCACAGTTTTCCATAGCAGATGTTTGGTTGATCCTGCTTGCCTCTCTAAACTCTTCAGCTACACCAGACCCACGAATCCTGCCCTGCTCGTCAAAGATTCTGACTTGAGCGACTACTCTGATTTCGTCATGGTGTAAAACCTCTGTCTCTACACCAAACTCTGGATGAGCTTCACGAAATTCAGTTACTCTTTGGGCAACGATCTTGTAGTCTTTGCCCTTGATATTTACCACGCCTTTCTGATTGCTAGTCATACCGGTCCTCCTCTATCGACCTTCTGCAAAGTCTAGCAACCCTTGCCCAGGTTGTCAAACCTTTTCTCACAATGCCGAAAGTTCTTGACATTTGGGCATTGTTAGGGCAGGGTGGTGGGCTCGACCCCCTAAAAAAAAGGAGAAGCCAATGCGTGACGAATGGGCTGAGTATCACGAATTAATGGCAAAAGGCGGGAAGCCTGGCATCCCCTCTCAAAGCCACTTAAATGGCTCAACACAGCACAATTCACTACCCCCCACCCAAGACATTCAGGCATCTCAATCTGCTCTCAGCAGGCTCAGGAACGCCGCTGTGAACAGCAGACTAGATGAGATGGAAGAACGCCTCCAACGAGAGCGTGATGTAATCCCCCAAATGATTACGACCGGCACAGTTACCCTTGTGTACGCACCCAGCGGAGCAGGCAAAACAGTGTGGATACTTGGCAACCTGTTTCAATCCATCGACAACGGACTCATAAGAGGTGAGGACGTTATCTATTTCAACGAGGACGATGGCGCTAGGGGTGTAATCCAGAAGGCAAAACTTGGCGATCAGCGCGGCATGACAATGGTGACGCTATCAAACTCCAATGACCCCAGCTTAAAAAATACAGAAGATGCCTTGCGCCTTTTGAACCTAATCAGAATGGAAGGTGAGGCAGACGGCAAGATTGTTATTTGCGACACACTGAAAAAGTTTGCGCCAGTATTAAACAAAGGCGACATGAGAAACGTGCTTCATGTGTTCAGGGAGTTTGCGGCATCAGGCGGCACGGTCATATTGCTTGGTCACTGCAACAAACACAGAACACTAGACGGCAGGCTGGTATACGAGGGTGTAGGTGACCTCAAAGCAGACGTAGACAATATGTTTGGCCTTGACCCTCTCAACGATAAGTACGCCCCATACCAAGAGCTATTAGTAATTAATGAAAAAGATAGGTCCCAGGTTAGTTTCAAGGGTGGATTCAAGTACAAGCAAACTAGCCAGCTTATAGATTATGAGGAGTCTGTAGCCTCAGTACAGTTTCTTGGAGAGGATGACATAGACAGCCTGAGCGCAAGACAAAAGGCTCAAGTCAATATCGCCAAGGCCAAGGCTCATTACGAAGATGAGTTCTACTTTCTCAAAGCCGCTATGAAGTGCGGCAAAAGTTTCTCACAGTCAGACCTGTACAGGGTTTTATACGACGAAGAAATGAATCCTAATGAATGCACAAAGAAAACACTCCGCAATTGCATGAAGTTACTGCAAGGAAACTACTTGCAAATGGAGCGAATAGGACAATACAACGCAAAGTATTACAAGTGGGTCACATATTAGTTGGCCCCGTTGGACCCGCTGGCCCTTGATTTAGGGGGCGGGTAGGTGTCCAGAACGCTTACTGATCTGGACATTCGGCCCCCTAAAACAGGGGCTAACGAGGCTAACTGGGCCAACTAAAAGGAGGCACAATGTTTGATGGGTCAGATTACATAGAAGAAAGAGACTTTAGCCGTTTATCACTACAAGCAGATCGTGTTTTTAATTTAATGATAGATGGCAAAAAGAGAACTCTTGCTCAAATATCAAAAGCTACTGGCGATCCAGAGGCATCTGTTAGTGCACAGCTTAGAAACTTTAGAAAGAAAAAGTTTGGATCGTACATAGTAGAAAAAGAATATATAGATAATGGACTGTTTACATACTGGGTATTGCCACCATTTACTGATGAAGAGGAATATGACATGGACGATGGCGAAGGCTGGATAGTTGACACTACTGATAAGCTAAATAACTTTGTTGACTTTGTTTGCGAAAGTTTTAAAGCAGGCAAATTTAATTTGTATTCAATTAAAAATGCAAACAGGTCAATGCGGCAAAACAATGCGATGCATCTGTGGTTTAGGCAGTTAGCACAAGAACTAAATGATGCAGGACACACAATGCCACATCCATTTGATAATGAATTTGAACTGTCATTTACAGAGCTTAGGGTAAAAGAAATACTATTTAGACCAATAATAGAAGCAATGTATGGCAAATCATCTACATCAAAACTAACCAGCAAAGAACTAGGAAATGCGGCAGAAGAACTAATACGGTATTTGTCAGAACAAAAAGGCGTCTATGTCCCATGGCCTCAATCAATAAAGGATGAGATGCGATGAAGTTAAAAAGAACGGCGGCAGATCATTGGTTTAGCCGTTGTGTCAGAATGCGAAATGACTTTATCTGCCAGGGCTGTGGCAAGCAGTATGAAGAAAACAGCATGGCACTGCACTGCTCTCATTACTTTGGCAGGGCAAAGAAAGGCGTAAGGTACGATGGATTAAATGCTTTTGCTCACTGCTATGGATGCCACCAAAAGTTTGGCAGTAACCCTGATTACTTTTACCGTCATTATGTTGACACTTACGGCGAGGGCGCTTTAGAAATACTGCGAGAAAAAGTAGAGGACATTGCGCTTGGCAAGCGTATGGTAAAAGAACATAAAGAAATATCTAAGCACTATAAAAAAGAAGCCTCTCGCATGGAAAACGAAAGGCTTAAAGGAGTCAAGGGGTGGTTAGAGTTTGAAAGCTGGGACTAACTAGAATACTTCTTTTGTATATGCTTAAAGATTGCGTATATGGAAAGCCCATAAAATGCCAATATGGACATGGGTATGCTTAGATAAATAAGATCCCATGGGTGCAGTGCTAAGATTTCCCAAATGCCATCCAATGCAGTTTGCACTTGGTTAGAACACTCATCCACTACTCTTGCTCAATGCTTTTTCTTGTTGCCGTTTCACCAATATCCATTAACACAGGATTCTCTGTTAGCTCTCCAATGTTGCGGGTTATCCTTCCTATATCTCTAATTACTGGAATTTCAGCCGCCAATGCCGCTGGAGATTCTTTCTGGTCAAGAACATTTATTGTTGTGCCTGCTATATCAAACGGCCTAGTCAAAGCAATTGGCATCATGCCCAAAGCAAATGTAGGCAAGATTCCATACTGTTTAATCAGTCCATATTGATAGTCATTTAATCCAAGCGTGTTAGCTGTTAGCAGTGATGCCCAGGCATCTCCATATCCTCTAGCCATACCACTAAATGACGCTTCTCCATCTCCAAAAATATACTGCCTGCCCTCATTGATTACTGCGTAACCGCCTGCGCCGTATGCCGCATATCTTCCAAGAAACTTTGCCGCCTCTGCTGGTTTACCAGCTTTTAGATTGCCCATAACTTCGCGCAATGCCAATGCTTGTTGCTTAACAACAAACCCACGCAATGCCCACAAAGGTCGTAAGTTTGGATTCCTAGCCCATGCTGATGGCCTTCCAGCAGAACTAATTAACTGTTGCTGACCAAGCCCAGCAAACATCAACTCTTCAATTAACTCTTTTTCTTTACCCGTATACTTACGCCAATCTTGCCCATGCTTTTTAAATCCATTTGAAATTACTCGTAGCTCTTCTGGATTAAAATAAAATCCCCAGTTGTCAGCTAACTTGCCTGCCGCCGCATCATCTGCCGCGCTTTTCAATATGCCTCGTATAACTCCCTTTTTTCCTACCTGATCCATTGCCGCAAAACCAGATCCTTTCATCAAAAAGTCAGCAGTGTTTCTCATCTTCTCTGCTGTTCTTGCCATCCAGCCTTGTTGCATAGAAGCATTTTCATTGATGAGATTCATAAACTCGCCAAATGTCTGATTGCCTATGCCCAGCTTTTGAAGATCAACATTAGGAATAGCTTTAAATGGCCCCGCCGCTTTCAATCCTTCTTTAACAGCACTGCCTCCATACTTTGCTCCAAGCAAAGGTATGTCAGCAAGATTAAGAATTGCAGATAACGGACCAGCCAAAGTAACTGCGTAAGCAAGAGAACTTGCCGCTTGAATAAGAGGATGAGGAGCTTTAGCCGCACCAAGCATTCCCTCTCTCATAAGATTCATGGCATAAAACGATCCTTCCTGGCTTATGCCTTTGTCTCTCATTGTGTACGCAAGCTCATCATAAAACTCATCTATTGTTATTGGCCTGCCAAATACTTCTGCGGCAGTTTGCGGCCTAACACCAAACGCTCTGCCAACTTGATTTAACTCCTCAAGTTTTTGTATTCGTTTCATGTCAGTAACAATTGGATTGTCATAATCAGCAGGATTAGGACGAGGCCCAGTGTAGTCAGCTTGCTGTATATATCGCCCTCTGGTTCTAGGTTTAAATGCACTATCCATTAACGACTGCGCTTCTACAGCATCAAATGCCGCGCCATCACTTACCCTCTGCTCTGCTACCGCTCTATTACGAGTAGTTAAATAAGTTAAAAAGTTTCCAGAACCAGGACGAGTTTCAAAGTCTGCACCAAATACGTTCTTATTTAGGCTAAGTTGTTTTCTATCGCTGTACCGCAAATATCTTTTCAAAGCCTCCATATTTGCAGTATTTAATTTTTCTGCTAAGTGTTTCTCAAGCCTCTTTATAGACACCTCTTGCAGTTCAGCACGGCGCCTTTTTAGCTTCTTAATGTAATCAAGAGGGTCAGTACTTGTCTGCAATCCTTTAAGAAGAGAGTTGTAACTAGCAATTTCAGATTGAGTTAAAAAATATCCAGCACCATAATCAAGAAGAGCGCCTTTTACAGCCTCATCTTCATTGACAACCTGTATAACAGGAACCATGTCCTTACTTAACTGCTCCATTTCGTTATTAGTAATTCGTAGAGCCGCTTGGTTTCCTCTTTGGTAACGACCCATAACATCATTACTGACTTCTCGACCAAGACGGTCAGAAAGTCCTGTCATTTTGTCGTTATAAAAATTGCGTAAAGCTCCGGTTAATCCAGTCCATAGCTCACCAACTGTTTGCGCTTCGCTTAAAGGTTTTTGGGTATATCTTGGGTTATCTACCTCAACATAAATTTCATTGTCTTTAGCACGTTCTAAATTTAAATTAACAGCATCATCAGTTGCAGGAATGCTTTGATCTGCAACCTCATCAGCTTGAGTTCTTAAGCCACCAGATGATGTGCCTTTGCTCATCATGCTAGTAACTTTGCCAAGACCTAAACCAGATAAACTTCCTACAGTTCCATAAAAAGCTCGTTCTTCAAATGTGTCACCTGAACCAGCGCCATAAATGCCACCTTCAATATAAAACTGCCCCATTGGATTTTGTATTCTAAAATCTATAGGCGGTGATTGTACTGCTTGCTTTTTAAATCTTCCTTTAGCATCTCTACCAGCTAAAAATGTTCCTGGCCTTGGACCTTTAAGCTCTCCTCTTGCAATTCTTTCCTTTCTTATATCTTCTCTTTGCTTTCTTACTGTTCTCCCCATCAGCCCTTTGCCTAAAGCGCTTGTCAAACCAAACGAACTTGGAACTGCACCAAGACCTTCAAACAACAATGACTCGCCAAAATGTAATCTCTCGTAGCGATCTTGAGCACCACGAACATAATCAAGCTCTTCTTGATAAGACCCCTCTACGCCTCGTGCTTTCTTAGCCTCATACCTTATTAATGACTCTAATTCGTCATTCCATCTAAATGTTGCGCCAGCTAATGCTGATCTAGTGCGTCCAGCAAGACGTTCTCTGCGCTGTCTTTTATGGTGCTCGTAATATGTTTTAAATGACTCATCAGCCGCTATACGTTCTGGAGTTCTATCATCAACAGTAGCAAGTTGAGTAACTTTTTCTCTTGTAGGCGGAGGAATAAATGGCAGTACATCACTAATGTCACGCTGAGGCTTTAGCATCTGTTGTAGTGCTTGAACGCCTTGGGTAAGTATTGAGTTAGAGTAAATCTCACTTGCTGGTTTAACTTCTGTCTTAGGCTTCATAGGCGACAACTCAAAGCTATCGCTTTCTAATGCAATTTCAGCTTCCTCTTCTGATGGAGAAAAGTAATCAGGCGATCCCATTTGTGTTGTAGGAACAGAAGCAATTTGCTGTTCTGTTTCTTCTATCCTTAAGTTTCCTAAACTAGTTGCTGGAACAAATCCATCTGGACCGGATGGCAAAGGAATCTGCCCACGTTGAGTAGGCACAATGTTTTGCAGTGTTTGTGAGTTTGTTGGGCTATTAAACTCTTGTCTTATTGTTTCAAATTTTTCTCGTAAACCAGGACCCAACGACATTTCATCCCTGTTAAAGTTTTTCATAGTTGGAAAATCAGGGTCTTGAGCTAATATATATCCGCCAAGCACTTGGTCAAAGTGTGAAACAGTGTGCCACTGCTCAAAAGGTCGCGTTTCACGTTTTTCTTCTGGGACAATGTTGCCGTTTTCATCTGGCTTTAAGCCCCTTACTACGTCAAAAGAGTGTCTTGCTGAAGCCATATATTCAGGATCATTCAGGGCTTCATCCATTAAACTTTGATATAGCTCTGGCTCTTTAAGTTTTAACAAATGCAAAGATTCTGCTTTTGTCATTTTTGTTTTAGCATTGCCTTTGTAAAGATCATCATTAACGTAAATAATTGGCTCGCCAGTAGGCGAATCATCTCCGTACTTAGTCTCAGAATGCCCTTCTGAATAAGGCTGTATGTCAACACCCTCTAAAAGTCTTTCAAACAAACCTGGCTGAACCTTAGGATCTTCAGGTTTTTGATTTTGTGCAGACGCTTGTGACGGATTAATAATAATATCCACCTGACGCTCTAGCTCTTCAGGTGTTGCACCTTTTTCTGTTAATGCTCTGTTGTTTCCTACACCGCTGTAATATGACTCTCCTCGTTTAACTTCTCTTGCACTGCCTTGCATATCACGAACAACAGGAAGCCCAGCCCACTCTTTTGAAAGCTGATCTAAAAAAGCATCTCTAAATGTTCTGTTGTTTTGTCTTACATCAATGTTTGCACGTCTTACACGTTCATCAATAAGGTTATCTGCGGCTAAATTTTGAATGCGCTCATCAAACTTTGCAGTAGTACTAAATGTATCTGGATCACGCTTGATGATAGACTGAAGAGTTGAGAGTTTTATCTGATATGCGCCAGCAGATGTGTCACGACCCTCGTTCTGCAACTTAGCTTGATACCTTAATACCTCGCCAATAGTCATTTCAGTCAAAGGGACTTCAGCGCCACCAACAATTACGTTGTAGTTATCATCAGACTCAATGCGTATAAAGTCTCTAAACGATTTGTAAGTATCGCTAGGCTGTCTCATTACTGATTATTTCCTGTAAGCATTCCATCCCTTTTTGCATTTTCTTCTTCCATTTTTTCTAGTCTGACGTCATTAAAAACATCTCCCAACTTAAAAATTGGAGCCATTACAGCAGACCCCATTGTTTTAACCATAGAGCCACGCTCTCCTGGATTTTCTGCAAAATACTGCGATCTTGTTAGCCTAGATGGAGGCTCCCCTCTACGCTCTCTAACCGTTTCTCTAACACGCCGAATGTTTGCGGCTACGTCTGCTTGTTCCTGCGCTAATTCTCTTGCTGATTTCTCTTGCAATGACAAATATGCGTCTGCTTCTGTTATATCTTGCGGATCAATTTTATTATCTGGAAATTGCCGATTATGCTCAGACGCTAAAGCCTTTTTTTCTTGTTCAATTTGCGCTCTTACAATTTCTAAATCTTCATCTCGCTCATTTACAACATCTTGCCCAGACACATACTTTTCAAAAAACTTAAGCTCTTTAAATGCCTCACCAATAAATACTTCTGGATCATTAGCCGCATCAGGATTCATTTGTAACTGCAAATCAAGTTGCTTTTGTAACTTTTTATAGTCATCAAACTTAGGACCTGCTGTAGCGTCACGCATTTGACGCACAATGTCGTGCATAGCGGCAGAGCCAAAATTAAACCTACCTATCGTGAATTGGTTTGATAACGCTCGCCCAGGCTGATACCCCAATTTCTCAGGATCGGCCATATCCATGTAATCACTAAGAGTGCGTTCAATAGTTGTTGAGCGATAACCTTCTGATCTACGTACCGCTTCTTGTTCTTTTCTAGCAAGATCAATAGCACCGGTAATATATCCGCCTAACAGTATTCTTCTACGTTGAGAAGTTTCTGAATTTCGGAACTCTGCTAATGCTTCTTCAAAGCTACCAGTTATTTCACCCTTGCCAGTTATTTCTAGCTTTGCAGTAAGGTCAACTGTTGGGTTGTTCTCTAGCCACTGTCTCCTAGAGTCTGTAAGTTTTCCGTCTTTAAATAACGAAACTCCGCTTTGCCGCTCTTCATCAACATCTTTTAAACGGGTATGTAATGTAGTTAAGTGCTCTTGATCTAAATTGTATCCCTTTTCTTCATTGTTAATTCTTACAAGCTCCATAAATTGAGCAGGGCTAAGGTTTTCTCTAGTTGCTTCAAAATTACTAACTAATTGATCTAATGCCGCATCTTGGCGTAAGTCATCCTGCTCACGCGCAAGTTTTTCTGCTTCACGAACTGCGGCATAAGTCTCGGTTATTAACGTGTTGCTTAGTCCTACAAACCGGCTTGCATCTACATTCTTAGATGCTTCTCCTAAACCAACTAAATCTGTTTCTATTTGTGCAATTCGTTCTCTATTCTCTTCAATGCTTGCAGGAGTGCTAGTTAGCTGTTTAAGCTCAACAAGCAATGTTTCTACTTGAGATTCATCTCTTGTTTTAGCCGCATTTTCATTTGCCGCGTCTATAACATTTTGATCTCTTTGATTTGAGGCTTGAATACTACGAAGGTCTGACTCTCCTGTAGCGCCATGGATTCTTAAAAACTCTGACCTTTGCTCACTGCCTTCTCCAGCGTTAAACGCATTTTGTGCCATAGTTGAATAAGCACTGCTGTATTGAGCATTAGCACTAGATATAAGGCTATTCAAAGCAGATGGGCTCATGTTTGTGGCTGGGTCTGCTTGCAATGCTCTAGCTCTGGTTAAGATTGCTTGACGCTCTTCAGTAGATTTTGTTGGATCTGCGTAACTTGTCAGCAAGCTAGTGACTTTCTGCTGATTTCCTTGTGCAACCATTCTTTTTTGCGCGCCCTGTGCCGCTACCAATAGCTTAGGATCATTCAAGCGACGAGCTTCTGTAAGGCTGTAGTTAATAATTGCCTGAGGATCAGCAGTTTGAAGCAACTGCATTCTTTCATTTTGCCTGTCCTGGGCTTTTTGTCTTTGATCCATAGACCCAGCTAACATTCCAACTGCTCCCAACGCTTCTAAATAAGCAGGACGAGCTAATGAATCACTTAACCCACGACTAAATCCAAAGTTTCTACGTCTGCCAAACAACGACATAATTCAATCCTCAACCAAATAAGTCATTTAATATACTTATAAGACCGCCGCTTTCGTCATCTTTCTGTGGCGTCATAGCACCAGCAAGCAAACCAGTACCAATCGTACCCATGAGGTCAGCTTGCCCAATGCCAGACTTAAGCAGTGCTTCAAGACCGCCCATTGCGGCTTCACTATAAAGACCAGTGCCGTACAACTGCCCACGTTGCGCTATCTGCGATCCTAGGAGACCCTGACGTAGTGCCGCAAGCTGTTGCGTTTCTGGCCTGTACGCCGCCTCAAGCGCTCTCAGACCCATCTGTTGCTCTGCTCCCTGCAATGCAAGGTTTCCTGCCAGCAAGTTCTGGCTTAATCCAAGAGTCTGATTAGCTAACGCCGCCTGATCCATACGCTCTCTTTGAGCCTGTTGAATAGCCATTAGTGAGGCTTGGTTTTGAGCTTCTTGTTCAGCTTTAGCTAATGCCAATTGCTCTGGAGTACCACCAAACATTGCAGTACTAACACCTAGCCTTCCTTGACCAAACAACCTTTCTTCTAATGCAAGTCTGCGACGCTCTTCTTCTGGTAGCTGAGTAGCACGTATTCTATTAAATACAGCTTGCTCACGGTCTGCTGTGCTAGTAGGAATAGCATCAAACATCGACATACCGCGAGACAATACATTTCTACCAGCTTGCTCTAACCCCTGAGAGCCAGAAGCATCTGTTGCAACAATTGCTCTTTGCCTAGCATCATCAAGTAGCTTGTTTTTAATTAACTGCTCACCAGCACTAAGGTTAGTAAACAAGCCGCCCTGTTCATCTATAGATGTGCCAGAGCTAAAGTATTGAGAGGGTGTAGCGGATGTTGAGCCAACACCTACAGTAAAAGGTTTAAACTGAGCATCTAATCTGCCAGCCTCACCTATTTCTACAGCACCTTGTTGAGCCGCTTCACCAATATCACCAAGCCTACTGTATGCTTGATTTACACCAGCAAGACCGCCAGCTACAGCGGCAGTAGTCCCAAGATTATCTAAAAGACCTCCACCTAATTTTAAAAGGCCCTGACCTATAGCTTGCATGACCATTATAAAGTCCTTCCTACTAATGCTAATACGTTAAAGTCTTGCAGTGATATAGAATTTCCATTTACGTCAGTTTCCAAACCTACGCTTACTACACTGCCATACCCTGTTGTGTTTAGTGATGTGCGTGTAATCAAATCACCTTCTGTAAATTCTGCAACCGTATACTCTGACTCTCCATAAAACCCTGGAGTGCCACTGCTAGTCTGAAATGTTGCTGAGTTAGTGGATAATGCAAAATCATATCCCCACTTCAAAAATATATCTGAGCTAGAACCATCAATAATCGTAGGACGGATCTTCTTTAAAAACTTAATTCTGGAAGGATCACCAAATGTTAGCTGTGGACTAAAGTATCTAAACCGATATGAGCTACCAGCATCAGTAAACCCGCTGTATTTGCCTATCCCACTTGTTGAGCCAATATACAGGTCCCCATTTCTGTCCCTAGCAAAAGACTTAAAATCTACACTAGGCCATTTAGTTACACGATATGACCCATTTTCTAATGTGCCACGCAAATCAAAACAGTACACAGTTGTACTATCAACCATGCCTAGTAAATAGAAATAGTTTTCAGGGCTGTATACAGAAGTAAGAGGGCTGGTTTTAGCTTGTATTGAGCCTATTAGATCTTGCTTTACATTTCTGCTCAGATCACTTATTGGCAAAGACTTTTCCTGTACTGCTCTGCCAAGACTTCTTAAACCATCTTGGCTTAAAAACAATAAATCACTGCCAATGCTTTGTACTGTCTTTCTGTCTACACAGCCAACACCAGGAATACTGTCGCTTAACTCCATGTTCGCAGGGCTAGTAGCACCAGAATAAACAATGATGTTTTGCTCGCCAAAAACAACAAGCAATCCATTGTGTGCGGCAAGAGCTACTACCTTGTCAAAACCATTAGGCCATACCTTAGATACGTCAATGTTTCCACTGGACCCACCAGTAAATGCATTGCCATTTAAAAGATCAGACCAGTAAATAATGTTGTCATTAGTAGCATTACCAACAACAAACAATCTACCAAATGCGGCAAGAACTTCATGTCCCTTAAATGTAGCGTTAGTAGCGCTACCATTAGCCACTGTAAATGTTCTTAGGCCATTAGCATTGTCATATACCAAAGGATCGTAACCACGCTGAAAGAAATACGCCTTGTCATTAAAGTTGACAATCTTCCAATCATTAGAAGTAATGGTGTAAGAACCTGGAGTTGCATCTACTAATGTAGTA
>MDTE01128633.1_pt1 | contig 15700 bp, 9 predicted proteins | sample 811231 | NCBI WGS metagenome assembly MDTE01 (sample SAMN05326651, study PRJNA326480) | marine metagenome | isolation source: seawater | place: Indian Ocean: Red Sea | collected 2010
CTGATGGCCCTTGTGGGGACAACGGTATTCGGGTCAGCCATAAGCATGAGCGGCACCGTAGTCGGGGACTACAAGAACAGCCTGTACATAGGGAACAGGCCCTACCACATTTCCAAGGGCAACATAATGGGCGTGGTTCCCGGGGCCATACTGGGCGCGGGAGTGGCTATTTTTCTCTCTAAGCTACTCGCTGACGGTACGATAGAGCTCCTTGCCCCACAGGCCAACGCCTTCGCATACTTCACCACCATCCTCGCAGAGGGGCAGGGGAACTGGAGTGCACTGCTTTTGGGGATGGCCCTGGGGGCGTTCGCGGAGTGGGCGACAGGGATGGGGACCTCTTTCGGCCTCGGGATGTATCTGCCCACCCCAGCAACCTTTCCCATGCTTATCGGTGGCGCTTACAGGTCCTGGTGGGAGGAACGCCGGCTCAAGCCCGTAGTTGAGTCAGTAAGGGACGAACAGGGAAGCTCTGCAGCGGAGAAGAGGGGCGCCCAGATGCTCCTGTTCACATTCATGATCGCAGCAGGGGCCCTAACTGGGGAGGCCTTCTACGGAGTGGAGGCTGCAATACTAGCAGTTCTAGACGAAAGCACCCTCGGAGGGGGCTCTTGGTGGCCTTACGTCAGGCTAGCTGGGTTCGTTCTGATCAATGTCCTGCTTGGAGCACTAGTGTACGGCCTGTTCAGGAGCGCCGGTATAATCGGCGCAAATAGCGGCGGCAGTGAGCCCCCCGCCCCCCCACGCACGAGGCCAGTAGGCAAAAAGCCCAATTCCGGCGTTATGGACGCCGAGCTGGCGGACTGACAATGGCAAGGTTACTAGATGCGCCTGCAGGTGCATGGGCTCTTCTTGCTGTAGCTGTACTCGCTGTGTCGAGCGGGGGCGTCGTTCTACAGGAGATGGGACAGGTACCCCCGTTCCTCAGGGCCTCCTGGAGGATGCAAGGAACAGCGCTGGTGCTCCTCCCCGGTTTCGCCTTCCAGGTGTACAAGGCTGACTTGCGGGTGGTGACTAGGAACGACTGTCTCATCGCCCTAGCATCTAGCGCATTCCTAGCCATGCACTTCGGTAGTTGGGTCTGGTCGCTGGACAACACCAGCCTAGTACACAGCCTTCTGTTTGTGAACACCCATCCGCTGGTTGTCGTGGCACTCATGCCTGCAATGGGCAAACTCGTCAGCAGGACTCACATTTTCGGGGTTGTGATTGGATTCACAGGGGCCGCAATCGCGCTACTTGAGGTTGGAGGCGGTGGCGAGGCCTCGCTAGCCGGCGACGCCGCCGCCTTTCTGGGCGCCGTGACAGTTGTGGGCTACCTGTTGGCCGGCAGGCACCTGAGATCGGAGAGGGGCATGCCGATTTTCATCTACGCCTTCCCAGTAACCCTGGGGGCGGGAGTTTGGCTTACTGTCTACTCGGTAATGGTAGAGGGGACTGCAATTTCCCAGGCTCCAGTTGAGGAGTCAATCCTAGGGTGGTCGGACTCTGCATGGCTAGCGTGGGTAGCATTCCTCTCCCTCGGACCCGGGCTATGCGGCCATACTGGGATTAACACGGTTCTCAGGTGGATATCCCCGATAGTGGTCTCCATTTCCATGCTCTTCGAGCCTGTACTAGGGGCTGCTATAGCTTGGGCCTGGACAGGTGAAGCCGAAATGGGACCATACACGGTTCTGGGGGGTGCACTGATGATTGCTGGAGCAATATTGGTCACTATTAAGGAGAACGAGCAGAATAGAAGTAAATCGGTTTCATAACCAGACACTCTACGAGAAAGGTTGTGGCATTCCCAATCCTTCTGACGAATGACGATGGGATACACTCGCCGGGACTTCAGGGCTTGGCATCCGCTCTGAACTCCAAGGGGCACCCATTGGCAATCCTAGCACCCCTGACCGAGCAGTCTGCAGTTGGGATGAAGCTAACACTCAGGGACGACATGAAGTTCCAAGAGCACCACGAAATTGCAGACAGAATCATCAAAGATCCTTCGACCCCCCTGAGGGCATTCTCTCTGGATGGCTCACCTTGCGACTGCGTGATAGTGGCCATCGATGGGGGTCTGAAGTCCCGGGCACCCGGTATAGAGCCGTGGCTCTGCATCTCGGGAATTAACAGGGGACCTAACCTCTCGGTCGACGTCCTTCACTCTGGAACAGTGTCGGCAGCACGAGAGGCAGCCCTATATGGCCTGCCTTCTATTTCCGTAAGCCTAGCAACATATGCTCACCAGGACTATTCACAATCAGTAGAAGCGACCCTAGCCATAGTGGATAGGCTCTCTGGAATTTTATCGGGCAAACCATCAAACATCCTTAGGCCCGAGGGCTCAAAGAAAAGACCAATCGTAGGTACTGAAGAAGAATCCCTCAGGTCGTGGTTCACACAGGGAAACATATTCCTGAACATCAATGTCCCTGAATCTTGGGGCGGGAAGTACCAAACCTCGCCACTAGGAGCAAGATGGTACTACAACGCTACTGACATGATGGACAAGGGGGAAGTCGGAGTCGCTTTCGAGGTGGGGGCTGCAAAAATCGTAGATGAGGATATACCCAAGACTGACTGCAACGCTGTAAACTCGGGACACGTATCCATCACACCTCTGGCTAGCTGGCCGAGGAATCACCCCCTTGGAGTTCCCGACGAGGTACTAAATGCAGCCATGGTCGAAGGTGAAGGCGGCTTTCCGATCTGGACCTAGGCCTCATCCATTAGGAAATGTAAAATCGAGATGCAAGAGTGTCCTTGGAGCCACAAATTCCCAAGTGAAACCCTCTTTGACCCTTCAAGAGATGAAACGTCATCCTCAGAGAATGGTAAATCGTCAGAGATTACGAATCCCAAACCGGCCATATCACTTATCGAGTAATGGGGCTCTCCGGATGCATCCAGAACCACGGGAGTGATCCCTTGTGATCTCCATTCCGAGAGAGTCTCATCTAGGCCACCCCCTGAGTGAAGAATTCCCTTGGAAACTTCCTCGAACCTCCCCCGCGGGGGCAACTGCATCTTGACTATTGCCTTTATCTGGCCTGCTATGGACCTCTCGTCTGGCCTAACTCCTTTCAACCTGGAACCATCGAACCACACTCTCCTAGGTGGGTCTTCACCACCTAGGAGGTGCAGTATGACGTTGCTCTCCCTTCTTATTCCATGAGAGACAAAAAGCGCAGAGCTCACAGCTCGGGCCAACACGTCAACTCTTCCTGATCCAGGAAGGTCATTTAGGCTAAATTCGCCCTTGCTTGCTGCTCTGTGACCCATTATGGCAAACCATCTGGGCATCTAATCACCCTAGGTCTATGTCATCATCTAGGCCCATCATAGACTGCATCTGGCGCCTCATCTTCCTATCGCCTCTGAATCCTCGCATCATCTTCTTGCTCCTGTTCCACTGCGTTAGAAGCTCCTTAACCTCCTTCTCCTGGCATCCTGATCCGCGAGCAATCCTCCTTATCCTGCTAGACTTGAGAAGCAGAGGATCGTCCTTCTCTTCCTGGGTCATTGAGTCCATCACTATTCTGTACTTGTCCAGATTTGACTGCATCTGGCGCTTCTGAGCCACGCTCATATTACCCATCCCCCCGAACATTGTATCTGGGAGATGCGACAGAACCTTGTCCAGCGTCCCAATCTTGCTCATCATTTCCATCTGTGCGTACATGTCGGTAAGGGTGAATCTGCCCGACATCAGCCTCTTTGTAAGTCGCATTGCCTCTTGCTCATCGAGATCCTCAGGAGCTAGATCGATTAGGCCCTTGATATCTCCCATTCCAAGAAGCCTGGAAATGAATCTGTCAGACTCAAATTTCTCTAAATCCCCAATCCTCTCGCCCTCTCCAACGAAAACAATTGGAGCACCGGTGGTAGAAACTGCACTAAGTGCCCCACCACCTCTAGCTGTTCCATCCAACTTCGTCACAATGGTTCCAGTAACACCCACCAATTCGTGAAACGTCTCAGCCATAGGGCCGGCAGCTTGACCGACTTGAGCATCGATAACGAGAAACCTCTCAGAAGCATTTGCAACCTCGGCAATTTCAAGCAGCTCATCCTTCAAGTCACCGTCAAGGCTGTCTCTCCCTGCGGTGTCGATAATGACGACATCCGCGGTTCCAACCTTCCTCAAACCATTCTTCACGATCTTTGAAGCATCCTTGCCCCCAGGCTCTCCATAAACTTCTACTCCCGAGCCATCTAGCATCTGACTGAGTTGTTCGTAGGCTCCGGGCCTGTGCACGTCCGCTTCTATTACTGCCACCTTTGCACTATGGTTCCTTCTCCACCATTCAGCAAGCTTTGCTGTAGTAGTGGTTTTGCCCTGCCCGTAAAGTCCTACCATCAGAACTGTCTGGTTATGAGGCCTGATGGACCTTGCCGGCCCCAGAATCCTAACCATTTCTGAGTACACGAGGTTCATTGCATGGGTCTCAAGCTTCACACCCGGCCTAGGCTCCTCTTCGATCATTCTCCTCTCTATTCTTTCAGTTAGCTCCTTTGCCTGCCTAACGTTGAAGTCCGCCTCTAGAAGAGCCCTTCTCAGGGATCTGCTAAGCTCCTTTACCGTCTCTTCGTCTACCTTGCGCTTACCTTTGAGGAGGCCTATGGATCCGAGAACCCTACGCTTGAACCCCTCTAGTGCCACGAGAGTCGCTCTCAATGGTGTGGTTTGAACGTTATCTGGCGTTATTGCCCCAATTATCTCACTAAGCGCTGGTCTGAAAGGGAGGTTTGCATCGGACAAACATGGCTGAGGCCCCAATAGAGATGTGGGAGATGCAACTTGCATTCGCTATCGGTCTGCTGGGGATATACGCGGGTTGGCGCGGAACAATTGCCAAGATGACCGGTTTCTACGATCTTTCCGGAGCAGTAAAGACGCTTTTGTTCGGTCTGGTCGCGGGTGTTCTGGCTGCTGCGTTAATCGATTTGATGATTCTTAGGGCCATTAGAGAGGAATCTGTGAACATATTGGGGATCAGCGCAATAGCCATTATGATCTCGTTGTCAGAAACAGCATTCGCATTATTTATTCTCGGACGACCAAAAACTGTAGGATTGAGGGCGAGTGCACCATATGGGTGGACATTCGGATTGGGATTTGGTGCTATGCGATCTGCACACCTGAATGTTCGCCTCTTTGATCCAGATGTTTGGGGTCCAACAACAGGATTCGATCCATTCAATATCGGCTTCGCTTGCCTACTGACAATCACCATCTGCGTTGGTCATGCATCAATCTCGTCTTGGCAGGGTTCACGTATCGTGGAGAACGATAGAGCGCGCACATTCATCACTAGCAGCATAGCAAGGGCCATTCTGATTGTCGTCTCAGTTCTCGCAGTATTCACTCCTCTTACTCTTGCACTAATTGCCCCTATTGTCGCTATCTCTTGGTTTCCTGCTCAGGAATCTTGGCTTCCATCGGGACTAACCCCTGCTGCAAAACAGGCCTACAGGAGGACATTACGACAGGCCGATAAGAACCAGTCGAGAGCCGACAGCAGAATTCGGGGAGAAATCGTCGAATCGGAAGAATAGTGGCGAAATGTGGCATTATGCTAAGTTTTCACCCATTGCGCATGATTATATCCAGTATACCGATTCAATTGAATGAATGCGAGTAATTATCGCAGGGGCCGGCGAGGTCGGAAGAGGGGTTGCAGCAGCCCTAAGAGGCGAAAAGCGAGGCGTCGCCCTTATCGATCCAGATCCTAGTGCAATTAGTGAATCCCAGTCATTAGATTGCCTCCTAGTTACTGGAAACGCCCTATCCCGTGACTCACTTATACGTGCAGGAATCAGCGATGCAGAGATAATTGTCTTCGCAACGAACGATGACCATGTAAATCTCCTGGGTTGCTCGTTCTCGAAGAGGGTTTTCAGTGAGCAAGTAGGTGACAGAACAGCTTCCGGCCTGATTACAATAGCCAACATCAGGGACCAAGCAATAACTGATCATACTCGAGGCGCTGGGCCCCTCGAGAACTGGTCCCGATCAAACTTCATTGTTAGTCCATCCAAGGAGGTCGTCGATCAACTGGTTTCTGGCCTAGTTTCCCCTTCACTAGAGGACATCATCCCACTAGGGGATAATGCATGGATTGTGGTTTCAGAGATCGAAGTCACCTCTCCATTAGTTGGGATGACAACTGGTGAAGCATCCAAGAAATCACTAGATGTGGCGGGCTATCCCAGAATAATTGCCACTAGTCAAAGGGAAGGTTCTGGCGAAATTGTGACTGGAAGCGAGATCATCCAGCAGGGGGACATGCTGGTCTTTGTAACTAGCTCCACAAGTTTCTTCGGTGAAATTGCCAGATTAGTCGGTGACGTTGGATCAGATATGCCCGAGAGGCCTTCAGTAGCCATATTTGGAGCGACAAATTTCGGCAGCAGTCTCGCGAAGCATTATTTGGACAGGGGGTCCAACGTCGTAATTATTGAGCCCGATCTGGATGCTGCGAATTCGATCGTCGGCTCGAGAATTGGGATTAATAAGAGACTAGACGTAATTCACGGTGACCCCCAGGATGAGGATCTTCTGAGAGAACTCGCCATTGAGGACCAAGATATTGCGATTGCAACCCTATCAGACGACAATCTGAATATTTCCATTTCAATGAGGGCATTCGACAAGGGCGTTTCTAGAACCGGTTTGATCCTCAAGGACAGGGCACTAGTGGAGGCAATCCAGAGGATTGGACTCCGGCCAGTCAGCAAGAGAAGAGTAGCTGTCAAGTCTATTCTGAAAGCAATCCATATGCATGTCCCAGGATCCTACGAGCCAATTCCGAGGATGCCATCTCTTGTTTCAATATCAGCAGAAATCAATTCTGGAAGCAAGTTACTCGGAAAGGACTTGGATCAGGTTGAGAACATTATCGGGGCTAGTCTGGTGATGTTGGAGAGGCCAGATCAAGAAGGCGACCTACAATCAGTACCAGTAGGCGAAATCGGGAACCTACTCGAGGGCGACAGAATATACCTAATTCTGGAGATCGATCACATAGGAAAGGTCGAGAAGTCACTTGGGAGCTAACATGCGCTGGGAAGTAGTCGGGCTCGTCCTTGGGTGGACCATCGGCCTAGTTTCCATCCCCCTATCCGCAGTCACCCTCTACAGTGCTTACTCGGAGGGACTAGAACCCGCAATTAGGACCTTTTCTATTCCACTGATCCTTTCAGTATTATCTGGGTATCTTATGGTGTCTATTTTTGGTAGCTCTGATGCATCCAGCCGTGTCCGTGACAGAGAGGCATTCGCTTCGGTTGCTCTCGGATGGATCCCTGTCGTGATAGTTGGTGCATTGCCATTCTGGCTGGGTGGTATGTTCCATGGTCCATTCGGAGGATACTGGCTACCGGCTTCTGAATATTCCTTTAGCGACGTGATGTACGGGCTTCTACACTCGTGGTTTGAATCAATGTCTGGGTTCACAACAACTGGAGCGTCTCTAATTGATCAATCAACTAGCCCTATTTGCTCTGGAGACTTCAAGGGGGACTGCGTAGGTAGCCAGAGGAAGAGCCTGATACTATGGAGATCCCTATCGCAGTGGATAGGGGGGATGGGCGTGATTATGCTAGGCCTTCTGATATTCTCACGTGCACTTGGCGGGGGGATGGCACTAGCCAGAGCTGAGCTAACTGGACCCTCTGTCTCTAATCTTGGCACCACCCTTGAGAGCACGGCTAGGAAGCTTTGGGGAATTTACGTCGGACTCACCATTCTTCAAGCTGCTCTTCTACTCCAGTTTACCAAGATGGGGCCCTTCGACTCTGTGAACTATGCTCTCACAACTATGCCATCTGGCGGTTTCGGTACATCCGATATGGGGGTTATGGAGTTCGGTGACCCCCTTATTGAGTCCGTGATAATGGTTTTCATGCTTCTAACCTGCATCAATTTCAGCCTCCTATACTTCGCCTTCTCCGGACGCTCGAATGAAATCTGGAGGGATGAGGAGCTTAGGACCTACTTCCTGATAATCTTCATCGCATGGATTGCCATGGCACTAAACCTTTCTAGATCTGGAAATTATGGACTACTGGAATCCATTCGGTACTCCATTTTCCAATCGATTTCAATCTCCAGCACCGGTTTCTCTAGCGCAGACTTCTCCAATTGGCCTGTTTTCAGTCAATTCGTTCTTCTTCTATTGATGATAATTGGGGCTAGTGCCGGATCCACGGGTGGCGGCCTGAAGGTGCTCAGAATCCGAATAGCATTCGAGTTGGCAAAGAGGGAGGTGATTAAAATCATACAGCCACGTAAGGTTGTAGCAATCAGGTTCAACAAGTCGGTCGTAGACGAAGACAGGGTTTGGATAATCCTTGGGATGGTGAGCTCATGGATGGTGTTGGTTACTGCATCAATGCTTACCATTTCCTTCTTGGAGCCTTCTTTGACCCTGACAGACGTTCTTTCCGTTTCCATATCACTTCTGGGCAACACGGGGCCTGCACTCGGGTCCTTTGGGCCCGAAGGGGCTGCTTCTGCATGGGCCAGCCTTAGCGTTCCCTCTCTGTTAGTATCGACCATGCTAATGTGGCTCGGACGTCTCGAGTTGCTAACCGTACTAGTCCTTCTGCACCCCAGGACCTGGGAGTCCGACTAGCCGAATCTGTCAAGGGTGTATTGGGAACCTACTGATTCCACATTTCCTATCTCGTCAACTACTGCCTCATCAACGGATTCATTCTCGTTATCGAATGACTCAACTATCTCTTTTGCAATCTTCCCCGTCTTGGGAATTCCATGAAGCGCCAAGTGGTCGTCTACGCTAAGCCCGAACTTCTTTGCCACAGAGAACTCGTTGGGGGACCCGCCCAGCTCCTTGTCGTGGGCTGCAAGTAGGTATGGCCATAGGTCCTCCCTGACGGAAGAATTACTCGATTCGAGAGCCTCCGAAACTCGTCTAATCAGTTCACTCGTCCTCCAAGACTCCCCTCCCCTCCTGAGGAAGTCTGGAAAACTAACGAAGACCTCCTCTGGTCTAGGATTGGAGTGTGAGACTGCAGCTTGGACGGGCAATGCCGAGCCCCAGTACCAAGATCTGAATGCCCTGTTGGAGAACTTAGTCGCTAGGTAAGAATCAGCGCTACACATTGCCTTTGCGATTATAGAAAGGCTATGGCCATCCATTATCGACTGGTTATTCCATGAAAGCCACGCCAGCAGCTCATCGGGGTCTTTGTCCGAATTGACCATCGCATCCAAAGCCCTAACTCCAGAATTTTCTGTGTAAACCTTCCTTAGCGCATTGAAAACACTCACCTGTGAGTCTCTCTCGGAGGCTCCTGACAAATCTCGGACTGAGGACAAACTAATGTGATTCCCGCTAGTGGTGGAGAGCGATTGCAGATCCTTGACCAGAGCCCTCAGATCTCCTGGGTTATCATCTATAATGGCCTCAAGAGATTCGGGGTCGACCCCTATTCCTTCCGAGTCCAGAACCCTATTTGCAACTCTTCTCATATCGGCTCTCTTGACTCTATCGAAGATCACATTCTCCGACATCCTTAGCACCCGATCTCTGTTTGTTCTCCAACTGCTACCCCTGCCCCAGAGCCTCATCGGGTCGTTGCAGGTCATTATCACAGGGTGTTTCGTACCTCTCAGTAAACTCAATAATTCGGCCTTGCCGCCAGAATCCCCTTTCAGCACATAGCCATCTTCAGTTTTGCTCAGAGACTTGCTAATCCTGTCTTCGGAAACCTTTGCGAACCCCCCACTGAGGTGATCGACTTCATCCAATAGAATCACAGTTTTTCCTGACGCTCTGGATCCGGTTGCAAATTGGTCTAGAGAGAAGTTCTGGGACCCTCGAGTAGCAGACGCTCTGATGGCAGCTGCATTCCTCTGCTCAGAGGCATTTAACTCCACTACATTCCAACCTCTCTCAGTAGCCAATGCATGAGCCAGCGTCGTTTTTCCTACTCCCGGAGGCCCTGATAGAAGCAACCCTCTCTTCTTCGGTAAACCGCCGGAGCTCCAGCCTTCCAACCAAACTCTGACCCTTCTTATCTTGTCTTCATTACCTTCAATCTCAGAAAGCGATGATGGGCGATATCGCTCTGCCCAGTCATGGTGATGACTATCTACTCCCACGAAACATGATTTTATCGACGACTCTTGAAGATTAGCACTAGAATAGTGATGCCAGAGACCTAGTAGACAAGAGATCTAGCAGAGAATCCACGTCCGCTCTAACTTGAGTTTGATCATCCCTCCTCCTGATAGTAACCGTTCCATCTTCGGTAGACTGATGATCGACGGTTACTGCCCATGGGATGCCTATTTCGTCAGCCCTGGCATATCTCCTCCCGATAGACCTGCTGGTGTCAATGATTGCCTTTATTCCAGGAATTGAATCAACCTTTATAGTGATTTCAGAAGCTAGTTCGCCCATTCCATCCTTGTCAAAAAGAGGCAATATTGCAAGATCGTAGGGCGCGATAGAGGGCTTTAATGATAGTATTGTGTAACCTTCATCTTCTTTCTCTAACTCCTTGTAGTTGTGGTCCAGAATGTGCCAGATAATCCTGTCTATGCCGAATGCAGGCTCGATAACATGAGGGGTGAAGTACTCCCCATTCACTACAGCATCCTGGGAGTCTCTGCTCACCATCTCCTCTGTAATAGAAACTTCCGAACCATCGGAGAGCACTAGATTAAATGGCATACTATCGGGAATATCGACCAATTCCGAGAGTGCCTTGGTAACAAGAGACGACCTTTCCTTGAAATGAGGGCCAAGTACCGATCCAACAGGAACAAGCACGTCTTTATTTTCGTGAATGGGAGACTCAAAGTGCCTCCAACCCCTTAGCAATTTTGAGCCCGATTGCTCCTCATGGGATTCCAGGTCATGACATGTTCTGTTTGCTATTCCAACAACTTCGACCCAACCATGCTCCCCATTCAACTCACAGTCCCAGCAATCAGAAGCATAGTGTGCCATCTCTGAGCTTTCGTGTTGCCTGAATCGGATTTTTGATGAATCAATACCAACTTTGACTAGGAAATCTAATGTCATGGCCAAGAACCAAGCTACAGTAGGGTGCTTAACAATCCCATCATTGAACGCCTCTTCAAATGTCATTGCCACAATACCTGAATCAGACCCCCCATTATCGGGGATGATGCAAACCTGCTGCCCCCAGTTCCGCAAATCAGTAGTTGGGGGATCTTTTGGATCGATGAAGTACTCCAGCTCTGCCATGTTGAACTCTCTAAGCCTAATCATCCCCTGGCGTGGGCTGATCTCGTTTCTGTACCCCTTCCCTGTCTGTAGAGCCCCAAAGGGAAGCTTCTGCCTGAAGTGTCGGTAGAGAACAGGAAACAGCATGAACATCCCCTGTGCTGTTTCGGGCCTCATGAAAGCAGTCCTAGAGCCCCCCATTGCGCCAATATTAGTTTGGAACATCAGGTTCATCGGCCTAGCATCGCTCCACTCAGACGAGCCACAACTTGGGCACTTAACTCCGGTTTGGGCAATGATTCTGTCCAGCTCTTCCGTCTCCAGCGAATCTGGGTTCTCATGGAAATCATTTAGCAGGTGATCCGTCCTGAAAGCACCTCCACAAGACTCGCATTCAGACATCTTGTCATTGAATTCTCCCACGTGTCCGCTGGCGATTAGAACCGACTCGGGGGTAATTGTGGGCGAGTCCACTTCTACTACGTTGGGCAAGACGCTCCAGTGTTCTATCCAGGCTTCCACCACCCTCCTCTTGATGCTAGCCCCTACCGGGCCGTAGTCAATTAACCCAGAAACACCACCATAAATCTCGTATGAGGGGAGAACAACACCCCGCCTCCTAAGTAGGGAAGACAGTCTTGTCATACGACCATTGTCAACCATTTCGACTTCCGACATACAATCGTGGCTTTCAAGCCATCCTAGTTTGAATTACTATAATCCCTATTGGGTGACCATTCTAGCATTATCGGGCTATTCTCCTGAAATCACTCACTATTTTGAGAAGCATTCATTTATGGCATCGATTGCCTGAAACGCAAGGTGGTGTAGAAAAAATGCCAGAAATAAAGTACGTATCTGAAGTTTCAGATACAGATGGCATCATGTCCAGACTTTCTCCTCCGGTGAGGAATTGGTTTCAGGACAAGTTCGAAGACTTCACAGATCCTCAGAAGGTTGCGATTCCGAAGATCCTTGACGGTGAACACCTGCTATTGTGCTCCCCAACTGGTTCCGGAAAGACTCTAACGGCCTTTCTATCAATTATTGACGACCTAGTTAGGAGATCTTTGGAAGGGACTCTTTCGGATACTGTTCAATGCATCTACATCTCTCCAATCAAGGCTCTAGCAAATGACATACAGAAGAACCTGATAGGTCCGCTTACTGAGATAAAAGAAAGATTCCTACCAGGGAGGGCTCAGGAAATCAAAGTAGGCCTCAGGACGGGGGATACTCCTCAAAAGGAGAGGGAGAGGATGCTCCGAAAGCCCCCCCATATCCTCATAACCACGCCAGAGTCTCTTGGCCTAGCTCTTGCATCAAAGAGGTTCAGGCCACTATTGAATGAACTGAAGTGGCTTATCGTAGATGAGATGCACTCCCTAGTCCCAACGAAAAGAGGAACCCACCTCTCCCTAAGTCTGGCACTCATGGATTCAGTTGTCGAGACAGAGGTTCAGAGGATTGGAATTAGTGCTACTATGGAGCCACTTGACGACGTTGCGGAATTCCTAGTAGCTAGCGATCCAAGGGAGAGCGAGGCTCAGAAGCAGAGCGTGTCAATAGCAAAGGTATCTGGTTCAAGAGAGCTAGATATGGACATTATCCTACCCTCGCCCCGGTTTACTTCAATCCCCGTGAAAGAGATACTCGACCACAATATTGACAGAATAAAGGAATTGGTCGAGGCCCACACCACAACACTTGTTTTCGTAAATACAAGAAACATGACTGAGACATTCGTACAGCGCCTAAAGGTTGCAGGCCTAGAGGGCGTGGAGGGACATCACGGATCAATGGACAAGTCAATACGGCTAGATGTAGAACAGAGACTCAAGGAAGGCAGACTGAGGTGCGTCGTATCATCTTCAAGTTTAGAGATGGGGATTGACATCGGTTCGGTCGATTTCGTCATCCAAGTTGGCTCTCCAGGATCAATAGCAACCGCCCTACAAAGAATAGGCAGAGCCGGACATCATGTGGGAGGGCTCCCAAGAGCCCGGTTTCTTCCAACTTCATCACATGACCTGCTAGAGATAGTTGCGCTACAGAACGGCATACTCTCAGGGAACATGGATTTGCTAAAATTTCCCGAGAACTGCTTGGATGTCCTAGCTCAATTCCTAATTGGCCTCACAATCATCAGGGAGTGGGACATTGACGAGGCATACGACCTGGTTCAAGCATCTTGGCCGTACCGTTCCTTACCTTATGATGACTACATCGAGGTACTAGACCTACTCGAAGAGGAAAGGAGGGTTTGGGTAGATTGGGAGGAGAATAGATTTGGGAAGAGGGGCTACGCCCAGATGATATATTACACGAATATTGGCACAATCTCCCCAGATAACAACTACCTTGTCTTCACTTCCGATGGCACTCTTGTAGGCCAACTATCATCTTCATTCGTTTCTAGCCTTAGAAACGGCGACGTATTCCTTCTTGGGGGCTCGACTTACAGGGTCTCCAGCGTGATCGGCACTAGGGTTAATGTTACTTCTGCAACTGGTTACAGGCCAACGATCCCTTCATGGACAGGGGAGGCGATGAGCAGGAGTAGCGAACTCAGTAGCGAGGTTCTTGACCTTCTGGAAATTCTGGCAGTTCAATACAGGACGGGCAAGGGGATCACTCCCTTCTTAGTAGACGTACTCGGCCTAAATAAGCCGGTCGCAAATGCATTGACTCAGTTCCTAGACGAACACTCTGCAACTACCTTCCAGGTCCCTTCCAAAGATAGAATTCTTGTTGAGCAGGTAGAGGCCCCTCTCCCAACATATGTGGTAACTACATGCCGAGGCAGGGCATTCAACCTAGCACTAGGGAATCTGTTTGCGGGCATGGCTTCTAGGGACGACATCACGGTTCACGAGCTTTCATTCGACGAAAACGGCTTCATGGCAAAGTTGAGCCATGAGATTGAGGTTTCCTTGATTCCAGAAGTTTTCCGAGGTTCTGGAAGCGAAGACACCCTTCACAAATATCTCATCGAGTCCCAGCTATTCGCAAAGAGGTTCAGGGAGGTCTCATCTAGGAGCATGCTGAATCCCAGAAGAGTAGGTGCCGAAGAGGTAAGCCCCAAGCAGTTCCAGCAGAAAGCCGAGCAGATAATGAATCGCCATAGAAAGATGGATGACTCCGTAATCGTACGTGAGGCAATGAACGAGATTCTAACAACAGACCTAGACATGGGGCAACTAAGAGAGTTCATTTCAAGGATGGATAGTGAGGATGTAAGAATCGTCCATAGGAGGGTGAAGATACCTTCTCCACTTGGCCTGACTCTGTTCATGTCTTCATTCGAGGACCTTCTCTCATTGAGGACAAGAGCATATCTAATCAAAGACGTAGACCCGGAAATCCTCAGGAGATTGCTTGGAGCTAGATCACTTGCAACCGAACTCGACGAGAAGAAACTTAGCGAGTACTACCAGTCCAAAGTTTCAGTCCCAACTAATGCGAATGAACTCCTCAGAATTATGGACATGGGTGGCGGCCTTGAGCGCCAACTCACTCATCCATTGTACAGTGAGAAACTAAAGGACATAGAGTTCGAAACCCTAAGAGGCTGGGTTCATGAACTAGCAGAGAGGGAGCTAATTACCAAGATCAGAGGAACTGGCCTGGATAAGATAGATGGAAAATGGTTCTCAATGAGGATGACTGAGGTGCATGGCACGCTAGGATGTCTTGCTGTTGCAGGAGCAGCCGAGATGGATGACCTGAGAGAGCTGTACACCGGGGGCCTAAGCTACGAGGTTGGAGAGGGTTTCGAACAAGGTGAACCGACCAATTGGAGGAAGAAGACTCTGTCAGACCCCATGGACTGCTTGAGGCTTAAGCTACTCGACATGCTAGGCTCGGAGGGACCCCAGACAATTGAGACTCTCAGCGCGCGTCTCCCATTCCCAAACGCCCAGGTCGAATCAGTTCTGCAAGAGCTAGAGATGCGAAATCTGGTCTCCATCGGGTTCTTTACGAGAACCGATGAGGGAGAATTCATCCTCAGAATAGACGAATATAGGATTACTGGAGGGCAGGTAAACGTAATCGACTATCGCACTCTTCAGACACTAATTCTCAACAAGTCATTCTCGAAATTTGATGAGCCCGCCGAAGCAATACGCAACCTAACTCTAGTCCAGAGAAGGGAAGAGCTGCTTCACAGAGTTGAGAACTATAGGTTCCGGGACTGGAAGGACATTAAACACGACTCAGACATTTACAACGGCAGGCTCCTTCACAACAGGGTTGGGTACACATTGAAAGAGGAACTCCCAATGTTCATGGGTCTCAGAAGTGAACCTTGGTTCGGGCCACTAGAGGAGGAACTTCTCGAAAAAATCCCTAAAGAAGGAATCTCGAGAACGGATTTATTCTCTGAGTACCCCAGAGGTAAGGAGAATGCTCATATCCAGAGAAGTCTGAAGTCAGCCCTATCAAATCTGGAGAGGCAGCTAACCATTGCAAAGCAGTACGTAGAA
>MDTE01052754.1_pt1 | contig 15699 bp, 13 predicted proteins | sample 811231 | NCBI WGS metagenome assembly MDTE01 (sample SAMN05326651, study PRJNA326480) | marine metagenome | isolation source: seawater | place: Indian Ocean: Red Sea | collected 2010
ATATTTATCAATCATAAATTTAAATGACTGTAAAATATTTCTTAGGTATTCAAAGCTACGCAAACCATGACTCTGGTGCATCAATTGTTCAAGTAAACACTAAAACAAAAAAAATTGAATATGTTTGTATTTCCGAAGAGAGATTGATAAGAAAAAAACATCCTTATTCTTTCCCTATTCATTCAATTAACTATTGTTTAAATTATTTTAATTTAAAAAACTTAAATAAAATTGATTATTTAATATCAGATTGGATTAAATTAAAAAAATGGCATAGATCAGGTCCATCATATAATTATTCTATGTTTGATTATTACAAAGAAAAATTAAAATTTGATGAAAAAAAAATAATCCAGATTGACCATCATCTAGCACATGCAGCAAGTGTATTTTATACCAGTAAATTTAAAGAATCTGCTATTTTGATTGTAGATGGTTTAGGGTCTGATCTAGAAACTACAAGTTACTTTAAAGGTAGTGGAGAAAAAATAAAATTAATAGAAAAGTTTAAGGAGCAAGGAATAGGTACAGCTTACTCGGCTATAACCAATCATATATTAAATTTTGGTACAGGTGGTGAAGGGAAAACAATGGGACTTGCTCCATATGGAAAAAAAAATAAAAACCAAATAAAAATGAATTATGAATTTAATGGAATAAAAACAGATTTTAGTAGTTTTGTAAAAAGAAATCCTTTATCTGATACTTTGAATCAAATTAATTCAGGTTACAGACCAAATCCCCTCAAAGTTGAACATAAATTTTGTAAAAATAAAAATCACCTTAACAAATATTTTTCTGGAGTAGCATACGACATACAAAATTTAAGTGAAAAAACAATGGTGCATTTAGGTAAGGACATATATCAAAAGGTAAAGTCTGAAAATATATGTATAGCAGGTGGGGTTGGTTTAAATTCTGTTGCAAATAAAAAACTAATCGATAATTCTAAATTTAAAAACATTTTCGTTTTTCCAGCTTGTTCAGATGCTGGCATACCTTTTGGTTTAGCTATATGGGGTGCATTTAACCTTGTAAAGAATATCAAAAGAAAGGATTTTGAATTTAAAAATGCTTACACAGGTAAAGAATATAGAGATGAGGAAGTTAGAAATCTTTTAAAAAAGTTTAAAATTAAATATGAAATTAATAAAGATGAAAAAACAGCTTCTTTAATTAAAAGTGGTAAGATAGTCGGTGTTTGTCGTGGAAAAAGTGAATATGGACCAAGAGCATTAGGTAATAGAAGTATTTTAGCTGACCCAAGAAATCCTAAAATGAGAGATTATTTAAATATAAAAGTAAAACATAGAGAAGTTTTTAGACCTTTTGCACCAGCTATATTAGAAGAAAAAAATAAAGAATATTTTGATCTAAAACAAAGTTCACCCTATATGCTTTTAGTAGCTAAATCACACAAAGCTAGAAAAATACCCTCTGCAATACATTATGATAAGACTGCAAGGGTGCAAACAGTAAATAAAAATCAAAATTTAAAATTCTATAATCTTATTAAAGAGTTCTATAAGCAAACTAATATCCCTGTTTTATTAAATACTTCCTTTAATGATGCTGGAGAACCAATGATTGAAACTCCTTTGGATGCATTGATATGTTTTTTTAATACAAAAATTGATTACTTAATAATTAATGATTTAATTATTAATAAAAAAGACAATACCAAATTCTCAACCAAGAAGTTATCTAATTACAGAGAAAATATTATAGAACTTGACAAAAAAAATATACATAAAAATATAATGAAAAAAATTTCTAAAAAAGAATTTTTAGAAAAAAAGAGATTTTTTACTAAAAAAGCAATTTATCTGAGTTTATTTAATTCAAAAGATAAACTTAAAAAATTTATTAAAAAATATAATAAAAAAAATAAAATTTTAATTGTTGGAACAAATGATCATACTTTTGCCTTAAACAAATTACTCAAACTTACAGGGAACTTTGATTACTTTGAGTTTTATAAAAAAAATGATTATCTCATTAAAAATTTTAAATTAAATATTAATAAAATTAACAACCTAAAAAATATAAAGAAATATGATAAAATTATTATATCCTCATATGAATACCAGACTGAAATATTTAATAAGTTAACAAAATTATATTCGAAAAAAAATATCTATAAAATTTATGATAATTCATCAAGAAGTTTAATCGATACAGTTTTGTACAGTAAGAATAAAAAAATAAATAAAATTTATACTAATGGTGTAAAATCAGATATTAGTTAAACTATCCTACTATAATATTATTTTCTCTAGATTTAAGTAGATCTGAATAATTTATATTGTTATTTTTATTAAATAGATAATTGGCTAGATTGATACCGCTTTCTATAGCATAATCACTATTATCATAATCACCTGCCCCAAATCTACCTAAAACGTTTAAATTTTTAATTTTATTTAATTCCTTATTTATATAATTAAATGTTTCTTTTGTGGTTTTAGTTGGGGATACATAAGCATACTTTATAATTTTTTTTTTAATTGAAATAATTTTATTTTTGTCAATAAAATCCATATTAATTATATCGCTCTTAGTCTTTTCAAAAAATTCGTTAATTTTTTCTTCCGATGTATCTAGATCAAAAGTAACATCTGCAACTATTACAGATTTTTTTTCTTCTACAGTATCTCTACTATAAAGATTTTGCTCGAATATTCTATTAAATATAACATTACTTTGAGGAAAAATTAAAGTTCGATATGGTAAGGTTCTTATTTGATCCAATTTGACAATTACCAACATCATTGATCTTATTTTAACTTCTTTAAGTTTTTCTTCTAAATTTGATTTATCAATATTTTTTAAACATTTTATAAGTTCGATTACTGGAATTGTTGAAATGATTTGTGTTTTATCCAAATTTTGGATTATACCATTATTTAATTTAATTGAGGAAACTAAATTTTTATCATTGATTATTATTTCTTTGGGATATGTTTCTAGCTTCACATCAATATAATTTTTTAAATTTTTTTTAATAATATCATCCCACAATTGTTGAAAACCATTTTTTGGATAGTAAAAATTATCTGGATTTAAATCTTGTCTATTAAAAATTTTTTTAATTAAAAATTCTGATGGATTAAGTTGTGAAAATCTTTTATTTACAAATTGAGGATCTAAATTATCAGAATTTCCCCATACTTTATCTGCCATTGGTTTTACAATATTAGTATAAAAATATTTTCCAAATTTACTTATAATTAATTTTTTAAAATTTAAGTTTCTCGAAATAAAAATGTTTAATATTAAACTTTTAATAAAACTAAAAAAAATTTTTATCAGAAGTAATTGAGATTTAATATCAAACCATTGAGTTAATTTTGGTGGAAATTGATAAAGTTTCTTATTAATATATACTCCATGTTCTGATTTCTTAACCAACAAGTCTTCTCCACAAGCTTCTTTTGCGATTTCAGTAACACTTTGTATTGTTGGTGCAAGTCTATGAGGCCCAAAATCAATTATATCATTATCTAATTTGAAGCTCCCTGCTAAGCCACCAACTCTATTATTTTTTTCTAAAATCAAACTTTTTTTTGATTTTTCTAATTCCTTAAGTCCACACGCAACACCAATACCTGAGGGTCCAGCACCAATTATAATTGAGGTAAATTGTTCCATTTAGCTGAAGTATAGTTTTAAAATAGATGTAAAAACTTGATAAATATTTTTAAATCTAAATGCATTAGTAAAACTTTCTTTTCTTTGTCTTAATATTGTAGGGACATGATAATAATCACAGCCATTTTTAATAGCTTTTATTATTATTTCAGTTTGGAACGAAAATCCATAAGTTTTATTAATATTTTTAGATAAGATTTTTTTAGGATAAATATTAAGTCCATTAAAATATTTTATTTTATTTTTAAATAAAATATTTAACATATATGTATATGTTTTTGATATAATTCTTCTAAATAAAGATCTTTGATTTGTATTTTTAACAAAACTAATTAAAATTGAGTTATCCCATTTCATATTTTTAAAGATATCAGCTAGTCCCTTGTATGGATGATAGTTATCAGTGGGTATAAACATCACGTGTGAACCAGTTGCTAACTTAGAACCTGCCTTGAACGCTCTACCCAGTCCATAATTTTTTGAAAAAAATTTATTTCTTATATTTATTCTTTTATGATTTTCAAATATTATTTTTTTAATTATATTTGTGGTCAAATCTTTACTGCCATCATCTACAAATATTATTTCAAAATTATATATTAAGCTTTTATTTAATGATTTAATTACGGTATTAAAAGTATCTTTAATATTTCTTTCTTCATTATAACTTGGTAAAATTATAGAAAGTTTTTTTTTTTTCATAAATGAGTTATTTAAATAAAATATCAACAAGGTCTCGTATAGTATTATCTTTAATATTTCTAGTAATTATTCATTTTTCTGGGTCGATCACAGGAGATGAGGAAAAAGTTTATAATTTTGTTGATAGTTTATTTAAAAAAAATATCTCTTTTTTTGAATGGATAAAAAACCCTTTGGTAAATTGTGAGATTTGGCCTAAATGCCACTCGGCTTTTTTTAAGCATAATTTTGGTTGGTTTCTGATAAATGCTAGCATCGTAAAATTTTCATATTTTGTATTTTTTTTTTATGAAAATTTTATAGAAAATATTTTTTTAATAGAAATTATTTTATCTTTTTTTAACACATTATGTTTTTGGTTATCTTTTATAATACTTTATATTAACTTTAATAAAAAATTCACACCCAATATAACTTTAGCAACAATAATAGTTTTTGTTTATGGAACATACTTAAATAATTTTTCTGCAGGGGGCTATGTTGAGTCTTTGCTTCTTTTGTTGGTAAGTATACGTCTATGTTATCTCTCTAAAAATAATCTTACAAATAAAGATATTATAATTATTGCACTAATAGATAGTGCTATGATTGCTCTTCGATTTTTTTATATTTGGCTTGTTTTAATATTTATGCTTATAAATTATATTTATTATTCAAGTCCTAGAAAAAATATTTATTTAAATTATTTTATTTTTTTAATAGTTTTATTAAGTCTATTTTATTTTACTCAAAGTTTAATTCCTACTCAGGCGTATTTAAATACAAACGAACTCAGGGAAATTGCTTTCTTTGACTATTATTATCTTAAAATATTAAGATCATTTTGTGTTGATGATTTTATTTCAATTTTTAGTCTTTTTTTAAAAAGAGTGTATTTGAGTTTTTTTAGTATTTCCGTGGGTTTATTTTTTATTTTCCCGATAATGTTTTTATCTTTATTTTCATTTAGAAATAAAATTTATTGGTTAAAAATATTTCTACTTTTGGGCTACATTTGTGCTTTTTCATTAGAGCAAAATTTTTATTTACCGGCTGGTATTTCGGGTCACAGAGGGTTGGGTCCAATATTAATAATATTTTTTCCTGAAATCTGTAATTGTTTGTTACAATTATCAAAATCAAAATTTAAAAGTTTGATAGCCTTAATGTTAAGTATTTCAATAATTATTTTTTCAAGTTCAATTTATTATCGATCTACTTTAGCTCACTATGTAGTTTTTACAAAAAATTCTTATAACCTTCAATTAGAAAATTCTAATATACTTCAAATAGAAAATAAAGTTCCAAAATGTTATAAAAGTGAAACTTTTGGACATAATTTTATTGAATTACATCCTGGAATTTTTGGATGGAAAATATTATTGCTTAATCTAAAAAACATTCCAAAAACAACAATTAAAACTACTGTTGGAGAAAAACAAATTTATTTAAAAGAATTTACACCACAAACTCTAATTCACAGAATAAATTATTTAATTAAATATAAATTTCATAATTATGAGAATAATCCATTGAAAATATTTTTTAATGATTATCCAATATTTATTTCTTTAGCTAAATTTATTTATTACTTTAGTTTACTTGTTATTTTTTTGTTACCAGTTTACTTTTTTAATTACTTGTTTTTAAGGAAAAATTAATGTTAATTATTTTAAAGATAAACCACCATCAATTATTATATTCTGTCCAGTTGTATATTCAGAATTGTCACTTGTTAAATAAGCTAAACATGTAAGGAAGTCATCTGGATTTGCCATCCGGGATTTAGGTACATTTTTGATATAATTTAATATGAATTTTTTTTTTTGTTTTTTTAAATTTTTAACCCCACCTGGGGAAATTAAATTTAAATTAATATTTTTTTTTGCCAATAGATTCGCATAATAATTTGTTAAAGACACTAGTCCCGCTTTACTTGCTCCATATACTTCAGGACTAAATCTATCACCCTTTGAATAAATTTTAAAATCAGGTGTTATTACACCGTAAATAGATGCAATATTTACAATCTTAAGTTTGTGAGAAAATTTAGCTTTTTGAGATAATAATTTTATTGATAGAAAAGCTGATAATAAATTAACTTCTATTATCTTCATAAAGTCTTTTTTGGATCTCAATTTATAATTAGCAAATGTTGAAATCCCAGCGTTATTTATAAAAATATTAATTTTTTTCTCTTTATTATAAATAAATTCTATTGCTTTTTTTATTTGTTTCTCGTCAGAAACATCACATTTGATGAATAAATGATTTTTTTTCGACTTATTTAAATCTAGACAATATACTTTCGCACCATTATTTTTGTAAAATTCACAAAACTTATTTCCTAATTGACCACTTGAGCCAGTAATTACTACTATTTTTTTTGAGAAATTAAATAAGTTTTTTATTTTGTATCTCATGTACCTATATGTCGTCCCAAGTTACAGGTGTATCTTGTTCAATATTATTTCTTGATTTTTTACCTTTTATCATATTTAAAAATTTTGGCATTAATCCACCAGCTGGACCTTTTATAGTAAGGTTGTTTTCATTAAATTTTTCCCCTTTTTTAATATTTTTTTTTGCATAAATACTTTTTCTCTGAGTGTTAATCACATAATATTCACTTGGTTGAATAATTTTTTGTCCAGAACCTAATATATTATCTGCGTTTTGTGCAAATTTAATTAGCTGCTCCATTTCTTTTGGTTCAGAAGATAATATATGATCTGGTCCCTCATAAGAACTGTCCAATGTAAAATGTCTCTCGATAATGTTTGCACCAACACCTAGAGACATTAGAGCAATTTCTATTCCTGGAAAATGATCAGATAATCCAACTGGGACTTGGAAATTATTTTTTAATGTTTTAATTGCATTTAAATTGATTTCATTCTCATTTGCAGGATATGAAGATAAACAATGAAGTAAAATAAGATTTCTATTGCCTGTTTCTCTAAAGGCATTAACCGCATCTTCAATTATACTTAAATTTGACATTCCAGTAGACAAAATTAATGGTTTTTTAGTTAAACCTATTTTTTTTATCAATTCTATATTCACAGTATCCATTGAGGCTACTTTATAAAAGCTAACTCCCAACTTTTCTAAAAAATCTACATCTTTTAGATCAAAAGGTGTTGAAAAAATTTCAATTTTCTTTTTTTTAGCATAACTAAATAATTCCTTTTGCTGTTTATAAGACAAACTTAGTCTCTTAAACATCTCATAAATATCCTCTTGTAAACCATCTGCTTTTTCAGCATATTTTATTGATTTTACTTTTTTAGAGACTCTATTTTCAGCAGTAAAAGTTTGAAACTTTATGGCATCACAATTTATTTTCTTCGCTTCATCTATAAGTTTTTTTGCTATAACAATACTTCCATTATGATTAATACCGGCTTCAGCTATAATATACGTCGGATTATTTTCTCCAACTTTTTTGCTTCCAAGTTTAACTATTTTATTCAACTTAACTGGTTGAACAGATTTTTTCACACTATCTTGAAGAAAATTTTTTGAATTTAAAATATTTACCAAATCCATTGATTTATGAAACAATATTTGACTATCGGAATATTCAAATTCACCACCTGTACCTAAACTAAACAATTGATTATACTTTGAAACAAAAAATTTTGTTTTAGAAAGTTCATATTTATAATCTACAAACTGAACTGGATATACGAAATCTTCTTTATTGTCTGATATATCAATAATTTGATTTTTTTTTGCTAGTCCAACCCTACATATATTTTCTGTAATAATTTTTTTTAAACTAGGTAATGACAGTTTATCAATTTTATCACCTTTTGAATAAGCAATTTCTGCTACTAAGTAAGTCGTTTTTTCATTTGATAAATCTACGCTCATTGATTTAGGTTCAGAAATTCTATTAAATACAATATCTTTTCTTGGAAAATATAACCAATGAACATTTTTTGGTAAGGATCTTTTTTTATTCAGAGCTATATATACTGACCTTATTCCTCTAAATTTTAATTTACTTTTATAACCTAGTAAGTTGGCTGTAAGTGTAATAGGCAAGGATGAAATAATTACATCATGAGAACTAATTGGAATGTTATTTTTTCCTTGGATCTTTATTTCATTAATTTCATTTTCCTTAACCTTAAATCCATTAATTTGATTGTTTAGATAAATTTTTCCACCTTTGTTCTTAATTTGTCTTGCCATCCATTCATATATTGGTCCCGTTCCAAAACGTCCAACTGCAGTATACTCTTTAATAAAAAAAGGAGAGGATTTATTTGTTAATTTAATTCTTTTAGGTGCCCAATCTGACGTCATTTTATTTACACTTATCCCCCAAACTTTTTCTGGGTAATTTTTGAAAAACATATTTGCTAAAGTATTCCCCACTTGAGATTTTATATGTTCAAAAAAGTTTTTTGACTGTTTCTTGTTTAAATTTTTTTTAGAGACAATTTCTAACTCTCTTTTGATTTTATTTTTTATATTTGCAGGATAATAATTAATTGACTCATGCGAAATTGGATAATGATAAAGGTTATCTAGCTTATCATCTAAAACATTTTTTGAATAATAAGTACCTTTCTTTAAAAGATGACCAAAATTTTTATTCCATAATGCCCAAAGTTTTTTATCAGAAGTATGAAAAACATGAGGTCCTGTATCTAATATATAGTCTTTCCATTTCCAACTTCTACACATTCCACCTATTTTTTTTTCTTTTTCAAAAATTTCAACACTCCACCCTTTTTTAGATAATAACCATCCAGTAATAATTCCTGATGGTCCAGCACCTAAAATGATTGCTCTTTTTTTATTATTCATTAATGAAATCGAACATTAAATTTCGTTATTAATTTTATTTTTTTTTCAAATTTTTTTTTTTGATTTGAATTAAGTCTCATAAAATCTCCTTTACCGTCACAAATCCCATAAATTTTTTTGGGATTTATAGGGTTATCTGTAATTATATCATTCTTTCTACCTAAAATTCCATTTGATAAAAAAGTAAAATTATTTTTTTTATTAACAATATAATTAGTTTTTCTTACATGTTTAAAAAATATATTGCTACTATCAACTAAAATATTAAGTGCCATTTCCACATCTAATCTATACACTTTAATATTATTTTGAATAAGTACATCAAGAGTTTTAGCATCAAACATTCCTTTACCTATGTCAATTATTAAAACATTTTTTTTCAAATTAGAAATATCTTTAAATGAAATTATATTTTGATTGTTAGTAGCACAAAATATTATATCAAAATAATCTAATTTATTTTTATACTTTTTAATCGGCTTGGCTTTAGCAAATGTACCAATTGGTTTAACAAAATTTATTGTATCACATATTTTTTTCAATTTTGTATTATCTCTTCTATTAAGAAAAATATTTGAGCCTCTCTCAACAAGTTTAAGTGCAAGTTTAAATCCAATATTGCCTGCACCAATAATTAAAATTTTTTTTCCTGAAATGTTTCTAATGTCTTTTCTATAATGAATATTTAAAAACTCTTCTGCTGCATTTACGGTAAGATCATTTGCTTTATAAAATCTTAATTTTGATTTATGAACATTTTCTTTAACTGATCTTTCAACATTAACAATATCATTTTTTTTATTTGAATATGATTTTTTTTCAGTATCAACAAAAACTATATCAACTTTTCCATCTATAATTTTACAGATTTCTTTTGATACTTTATTTGAAAATAAAACTACTCCTGTGTGTAAGTATTTCGCAGTTTCTCTTACTGGAGTCAAATAATATGATACCTTCTCATATTTCGTAGTATTAGAAATTAAAAATGCTATCTTTTTTTTTTTTATTTTAGAGATCTTTACTAGATAATTTAATCTGGTTTTTAACTCTTTATAAGAATTCATTTTTCTCTTTTGTAGCCATAAATTCTAACTTTACTTTTAAGAATTTTTTTATTATTTCTCAATGACATTGAGATTTTCTTAAAGCACCATTCTGCAGCTTTTAAATATTGTTTAATTATAAATTGATTGTGAGAATATGAAACATAAATAAGATTAGTTGCTAGAAAATTTTTTTTAAGCATCAATTCTGTAAAAAGGGTGCTTAAATAATTGTCATTTTTTTTAAAATTAAAGTTAACCACAGTGTCTAATTTACCTGTCTGAATTTTTAAATTATATTTATTTGCTAAATTTATTAATCCATTTTTTATTAATTTTCCATTTTTCTTATTTCTTAAAAATACATTTTTTTTTTTGTGAAAATTAATAACAGCTAGTCCAGCTGCGAATCCTACTTTTTCAGTCCATGCAACACTGCTTACAAAAGTGTTTTGCGTAGAATTCATAATTTTTTTTTTTCCAACAACTGCTGAAATTGCATATCCATTTCCCATAGCTTTTCCATAAACTACCATGTCTGGTTTTAAGCCAATTTTTTTATATACTCCTCCCATGCACTCTCTCCATCCTAAAGTTATTTCATCTACAATTAAGGGAATTCTATTTTTTTTACATAATTTATTTAATTCAAATACAAATTTTTTATCTAAATAATTAAATCTTGCTGGCTCCACGACAATTGCAGAAATATTTTTTTTATCTGCTTTTTTTCTAAGTTCCAGAATATTATTAATTTCAATTGGTTCAGCAGAACCTTTTAAAATTTTTGGAATACCAACTGGTTTTAAATTTTTTAATAAATGATTATTAAGGTTTTTAATATTTGATAAATTTGCAGCCAAATACCAATCATGCCATCCATGATAACCACAAAATAATATTTTTGATTTATTTGTGTGTGCTCTAGCTATTCTCACGGCCAAACTCATTGCTTCTCCTCCTCCTCTTGCAAATTTTACCTGCTGAGCAAATTTATCTATTTTCAAAATTTCTTTTGCTAACTCGTACTCTTCTGTTGAATTTAGCGTCGTATTTATTCCTAAATCGATTTTTTTTTTACATAATTATCAACATACAAATTTTTATATCCTAAAACAGATGTTCCAATACCCATAAGAGACATGTCTATATATTTTCTGTTATTTAAATCCCAAATATAAGAACCTTTAGCTTTTGAATAGTATATAGGCCAACCATTTGGTAAAAATCTATCAGGTCTTTTTGAAAGCAAACCATTTCCTCCTGGTATTATTTTGGTTGCTTTTTTCCAAATATTTCTAGGATTTTTTTTCATTTAAATATAATTTATCTTTTTCCAAAGATGATTTCCAACCAAAATTTCTCTTTAATTTTTTTTGATATGATACAAGCTTAGGGTTATTATTTATAAATTCAATTAATTTTTCCATTTTTAAATTAATTACTCTTTTAAATTTAAATTTTTTTAATATTTGGCAAAACAATTTAAAATCTTTTTCTGTATCGATTGTATACCTGTAGGTAGATAAATCTTTTCTTGTGTCTATTTTTTTAATTTTAAACTTTTTTGATTCCCACATATATTTGGTTACATGCTCTTTATCAGATGGCAATCTAGAATTCTCAAAAGTTTTTTTTAATGTTGAGAATTTAAATATTTCAATATCTGAGCCATCTGGAAATTTACATGGTAATGGATATGTATTTGCCAAATAATCAAATTTTTTTTTTTTTTGAATGTTAATCATTTTTTTTATAGTATGAATATCCACAAAAGGACAATCAGAAGTAATTCTAATTATATTTTTTAATTTAAAAACTTTTGCACAATCATAAAATCTTTTAAGTACATTATTTTCTGCGCCACGAAAAAAATAGATATTTTTTTTTTTACAATAATTGTAAAAAATATAATCCTCTTTTTTTTTTGTTGTAGCTAAAATTATTTTATTAATTTCTTTAATATTTTTTAATTTCTCAATAATTATATCCAATGAATTTATGTTATCATATGATTTTAATACTTTTCCAGGAAGTCTACTGGAGCCCATTCTAGCTTGAATAATTACATGAAACACAGTGCTGATATTTGTTATTTAAAATTTAAAATTATTTAACATGTTTAAACCATTTTTTTGTGGCATACTTTATTTTTGACTTATTCCATAAAGGCGCTTTTTTCCAATTATCAATATCCTCAAGCATTACTTTTAAACCATTTTCAAATTTTACCTTAGGATACCATTTTAATTCCTTATTTATTTTTTTAGTATCTGCATTAGTCTGAAAAGGTTCACCAGGTCTCTTTGGAATTGAAATTGTTTTTTTTGCTTTTAGAATTTTAACAACTTGATTTATACTAATTGGTTTTGAAGTTCCTACATTAAATATACTTGATTTTTTATGTTTGCTTGCTAAAATAAAAGCATCCACCACGTCAGATACATAAGTAAAATCTCTTTTTTGTTTCCCATTACCAACTATTGTGAGTGGTTTTTTATTAGCCAATTGAGATAAAAAAACACCAAAAACTGCCCCGTAATGACCTGTTGTTCTTACTCTTGGTCCATAAACATTAAACAATCGTAAAGAAATACATTTAAAATTATACAACTTGGACCAATGCAAAGATAATTTTTCACCTAGATATTTGGTTAAAGCATAGGGATATCTGGGATTAATTTCAGAGTTCTCTTTGGTAGGATACTTTTTTGGTATTCCATAACACGAAGAAGAGGCTGCATATACATAATTTTGTATCTTATAATCTCTTACATAATTAAGAATCTTTAATGTACCGCTAGAATTAACATCATAATATAAACTTGGATTTTCAATAGATGGTACAATGTCAGATTGTCCAGCTAAGTGAAAAACTACATTTATATTTTTGAAATATTTTTTAATTGATTTATCTAAGATAGACTTTTTAATTAAAGTTAATTTGCTATTACCTAGCAAATGCTTAATATTTTCTATATGTCCTGTAGACAAATCATCAATTACTATAACTTTTTGATTGTTGGATATCAATTTCTCAACTAAATGACTACCGATAAAGCCACAACCGCCAGTTACAATACATGTTTTCATTCTAAGTTAAATAAGTATTCTTTCATATAATGAATATTTTTAAAAATACAAATTTTATTTTATTTGTGTCTTCTAATTTCATATTAATTTTTTTAATAAATGTTTACTTAGACTATTCAATTTATCAAAAAGATTTAATCTCAAAATATTTCAATAAAAACTCTAATTTACTTACAAAAAAAGAAATTGTTTTAAATTCTATAGAAAATTTATACCCAAATATTAGAGCAATAATTACTGATAAAAATTTAAGTGAAAAATTAGAAAAAGAAGGTCTTATATCTTTTGGGGATATAGCAAATTCTAAGATAATACTTTGTAATGAAAAAGGAAATTTTGAATATTTCTATAGTGATAAATATGGTTTTAGAAATAATCAAAATAATGATTACTCTAAAATAAAAAATATAATTATTGGCGATAGTTTTGGATTAGGTATTTGTGTAAATGATGATATTTACATGAAAAATATTAAAAATCAGTTCATTAATTTAAGTGTTGCAGGAGCTGGTCCATTAACACAAATGTCATTAATAAATGAATATATCTCTAAATTTAACATAAATAATTTAGTTTGGTTTTTTTACGAGGGGAACGACTTACTTGATTTAGAAGTTGAATTAAATAATCCAATATTAAAAATATATGACGAACTTGAGTCATCTAATTGGCCATATTACGGTTATTTTGATAACAAAAAAAAAATTGATAAGATATTATTAAATTATATTGAGAATTCTTTAAAAGAAAAAAACTCTAAAATTTCAGAATTTGAAGAAATAAAAAATGGTAAAAATTTTTCTTTTTTAAGATTAATTAAATTTACAGCTTTAAGAAATATTTTTAGAAATTATAGGCATAACTTAAATTATGAAAAAGCAGAAATATTAAGAAAATATTTCAATAATTTTAATAAAATTAAAAAAAAATTAGATGAAAAAAAAATAAATTTACACATTGTTTTTCTACCAGGATATCAAACAATAAAAAATAGCAATCCATCAAATATTAATAATGAAATTAAAAAAATCTTTAAAACTAATTATGATAAAATAAAATTTTATAATTTTAGTGAATATTTAATTGAAAAATTTAAATCTCCAGACAAAATTTTTATCAATCAGAGATCTCATTATAATGAATTAGTATATTTAGAATTATATAATTATATTGAAAACAATGTTAAAATTAAAAATTAGATATTTTTAAAAAGATTTAAGTATTGTTGTGAAATATTGTCTTCGTCATACTTTTTTAAAAAATAATTTATTTTAACTTTATTAATTTTTTTTCTGCCAATATTTTCTATAGCTTTAATCCATTCTTTTTTAGATAATTTTTTTTTTACGAAATAAGGAAAAGATCCTCCCGTTTCTCTCAAAACATCCAAATCTGAACAAATTATTTTCTTTTTAAACTGTAAAGCTTCAACAATTGTCATCCCAAAACCTTCGTATAGTGAGGGAAATAAATATGCATAACAATTTTTATATAACTCTTCTTTTTTATTTTCTGAAATTTTTCCAATATAAATTATTTTTTTTTCTTTGTTTTTTAAAATTTTATTTTTACCACCAATACCAGCTATTATTAAGTTTTTTACTTTAGATTTAATTACATTATTCATAAAAATATCCTCTATCATTTTTGTATTTTTATGTGGCAACAATGAACTTAAAATAAAGAAAAATTTAAATCTATTTTTTTTATTCATAATTTTATTTTTCTTTTTTTTAAAAGGAATATAGATGACTTTTATTTTTTTTTTTAAATTTAAAAACTGATTTTTTATAAAATGAGATTCACAAATAACATGATCACTATTTTTATCAATTATGAAAAGATTAAACTTTATCCATTGTCTTCTTAAAAAAGAAAAATATTGAGGAAAATATTTCCATTGATTATCATATATTAAATTTATAATTTTGAAATTTCTTTTAAATAATGGGACATATAAATTTGGACAAAAGTATAGTTGTTTTGTTTGCTTTTTTTCTAAAAAAATTAGTATGAAAAATCTTATTAAAAAATTTAAAATATAATTATTAGTTAGTTTAATTTGTTTAACCTTGTTCGAAAATTTATTATGTATGAGATATTCCTTTCTAGCTATTATTGTAATTTCAAAAAGATTGAAAATGTTTTTATTTTTAAGTATACAATCAATAATATTTTTTGAAGCATAGTATCCTCCGCCTGAATTCTTAGGATTAACCCACGATAAATCAATTATTAACTCTTTTTTATTTTTTTTCATTTTTAATTCATCTAAAAATCAAAATAATTTAAAATTTAATCTTAAAATCAAAAAAATCGAAACTGAAGAAATTATTATAAAAAAAATATTTAAGTATGATACATATTTATTTTCATATTCTATAAAAAAATCTTCTTTGCTATC
>MDTE01007626.1_pt1 | contig 15698 bp, 1 predicted proteins | sample 811231 | NCBI WGS metagenome assembly MDTE01 (sample SAMN05326651, study PRJNA326480) | marine metagenome | isolation source: seawater | place: Indian Ocean: Red Sea | collected 2010
TACCTTGCGTAGACGATGGGTTATAGTGAATCTCACTGATTACAACCTGAGCAGTTACAGTGTTTAGTATGATTCCGATTAAAATAGGTATAATTGATTTTCTCATTATATTAGCTCCCATGATAAAATTGATTGTTTTTTTTAATATCATAATAAAATTTCCTTTCTACGCGATGCTATTTCAGCATGATCATTTTCTTGGTTTTTGTAAAACTAGCGGTTCTGATCATGTAGAAATACATTCCCGAACCTAATTGTTTCCCGTGGTTATCTAGTCCGTTCCATATAACTCTATGATATCCCGCCTCACGGTAGCTGTTTTTAACAAGAGAAATAATCTCTCGTCCCATAATATCATATATGGTTAGGGTCACAACAGCATTCTCTGGTAGATCGTACTTAAGCGTGGTTGTCGGGTTAAACGGATTCGGAAAATTCTGATGGAGTGCGTAGACCTCTGGAATCTGTGGTTCATCAATGCCCAATACAGCGTTCGCGTTTACGGACACGGTGAACTGATTATCAGCGTCCGTTGTATCCATGCCATCTGTTGCAAATACCGTCCACGAGAAATCAGCCTGACTGGTGCCAAACGAATTTAAAAGATCAGAGATCAGAGAGTAGGGGACAGCCTGTGCCGTATCGGTGGTATTTGCCAGAACCGTGTCAAGCTCAAAAAGCTGCAGCACTAGACCATAAGTAACTTCGTCACTGTCTGCGTCCTCAGACGCTGACCATGAGACAGCGATAGATGCATCATTGGCAATATCATCTGGTGTTATGATCACCTCAGTTCCATTTTCAGGGGTCAATAGGTCAAACGCAACAGGCGCATCATTCACAGCAACTACCTCAATATTGAGTGTATATGGTGCGCTAACGGTGTCACCATCGCTTACATTGATAGGTACAACCAGAACACCATAAAAATTTTCTCCAGGAGTTAGTATCTCATTTTCACTGGTGTAGTTTTCACCAGGGAGTATGTTTAAGCTAAAGAGATCACTGTCAACATCATTAATCACCAGCGAGTCAACGCTTAAGGTAATCTCAGTGTCTTCAAGAGTACTCAGCTCAGATGAGGAAACAATAACAGGAAGATCATTGACCGGATTAACAGTAACCACGATAGTATCTACACCTGTAAGACCTCCCAGGTCCGTCGCTGTGATATAGATAGAGTCCACACCAAATGCATCAGGGAGGAAGTTAACATAGACACTATCTATGATAATGCTGAGTGCGATTAAACCCTCACCAGCTACACTTGTGGAGAAGCTTATCTGATCACCAGTAACAATATCTGGATCGCTGAAATAGGGCTGGTCATTATATCCGGAAAGGGCGATTGTTACATAGTCACTGTCCTCATCAACATTGATATCCTCAACCGGATTGGTTACAGCTGGAGCATCATTAGATGGTGTGATCTGTATATTTATAGTAAATACGTTACTCGTATCTTGGCCATCAAAGAGTGCAACAGGAACGAAAAGCTCGCCAATATAATTAAGCGTCGGTGTAACCAGTGTGCTATCAACTGTATAGTTGTCACCCTCACTAACAAGGATAGAGAGCTCGTCCATGCTGTTGTCGACATCTTCATAGTTGAAGTGGGTAAAGTCTATAGCAAGAACAGAGTCTTCCATGATGTCTACTGTCAACTGTGAAGTAATTACAGGAGCATCGTTGACTGCGTTTACGACAACTGGGATAGTGTCTGTCGCAAAAGCGCCAGCAAAATCAACTGCCGTGATAAATAGTGTATCTACTCCGTTAGAGTCAGGCATAAAATCAACATAAACTGAATCATTTGAGACGCTATATTCAAAAATATCTGATATCTCAGGATAGATTTCATATACGAGCTGGTCACCTGTGACAATATCAGGATCATCAAAATAAGGCTGACCCTCTGAACCTAGAAGAGATATCACAATACCGTCACTGTCTTCATCAACAACAATATCCGCAACAGGGTTTGCGATTGTGGGAGTATCATTAAATCCAGTGACCTCAATCGCCAGAGCAAATGTCTCACTACTGTCAATACCATCAAACAGATAAACAGGAGCCAATAAATCACCAATGTAATTAAGATCAGGGGTGATTGTTGTAGAGTCAACACTATAGTTTTCTCCTTCATCTATAAGAATCAATAACTCATCGGCATGGTTATCTGCATCCTCATAGATAAGATCATCAAGCGAAATAGTTATTGCAGAGTCTTCAATTGTAGTTAAAGTAATTTGTGATATGATTATAGGTATATCATTGATAGGATTAACAGTTACAATCACTGTATCTGTAGCAGAGGCGTTTTCCAGATCTGTAGCCATAACAAACAGTGTGTCCACACCGTTTGAGTCTGTCTCAAAATCTAGGTATATACTGTCTCCTATAAAGAATATCCTAAAGAGGCTGGGATTTGTGTTATAGACACTGTAGTTAAGCAGGTCTCCAGTAGCAATATCTAGATCATCAAAATATGGAGCACCCTCTGAACCTGAGAGTGAAAACACAAAATCTTCGCTGTCTTCATCTACCGTAATATCAGCCAGAGGGTTTTCAATCGTTGGAACATCATTCACAGACTCAACCGTTATGGAAAGATCCCAGACATCGCTGGAGTCAGTACCATCAGATACCATAGTAGGAACTGAAATATCGCCAAAGAAATTGCTATTTGGAATAACTGACATTTCGTCTACTGTGTAGTTTTCACCTTCCATCAGAACAACGCTAAGATCGGTTCCGTCATTATCTATGTCACTTACAAAGAGATCATTCATGCTGATGGTTACTGGTGTATCCTCCAAGGTGCCAATTGTCTGTTGACCGAGAATTACCGGTGGATCATTAACGGCGGCAATATCAAAATTAACTGTGACTTGATTACTCTCCCATTCACCATCACTGACTAAAAAATCTACCTCAATAGGGCCATTATAGTTTTCTTCAGGAGAGATAGAATTTTCATCTACTGTATAGTTATTACCATCTCCGATAATCAGGCTAAAATCATCGGGATATACGTTGTCCACATCCTCAGCCGTAAACATATCTAGACTAACTAGGTATGGTTGATCTTCAACCATTTCAGTGGATCCATCGTATGAAGAAAGCGTCGGAGCATCGTTCACAGGTAGAATGTTGACACTGATCAATGTTGTATCCTGATATCCGTTTTGGTCATCAGCCTCAAGCTTCAGAGTTATCGGTTCAGTAGTAAAATAGTTAGGCTCAATAGCAGAAAGAGTGAGGTCTGACCCCTCAATGGATGCTCCTAAGACATCGGGAGCATTATTTTCTATTATAGCGAATCCAAGCTGAGAAGATGCCTGTTCATTATCAAACACGTAGGACTCTATCATGATGACATTTCCCTGCGAGTCTTCATTGATATTAAACGCTGAAATATTTTCAGACCATACCGGAGCCGTATTTGCACCACAGATAGTAACCTCGTTAGTGAAAGTACTATCTCCGGTAAGCTCCCCATCTGACGGTATAACAGCAGCATACCACTTTTGATCACACTCTGTTGCGCTTGCTGGTAGAATTGTGAGACCACTATATTCTTCGACTTTGAGATCGTTTTTATACCAAAGAATCTCTGTTCCAGATTCTGTATTATCTTCAGGGTCATAATAGCTGTAGCTCAGGTTAACATCATCGTCAAGACCAGGTAGCGATGGGTTTAACTGTAGATCAGATACCATCGGCGCGTCATTTACAGGATTAATAGTAACTAAAACAGGATAAATATCACTCAGGCTGCCTTCTGAATCTGCAACCTGTGTGTTTACACTGATCGTGCCATTGAAGTTCTCGAAAGGCAATATGCTTGCGTTTTCAATAACAGAATAATTATCTCCATCTGAGACCAAAACAGTAAACTCAGTCTCACCATCTGGATCTTCGATAGTTAGCATATCTGTCGAGATGATAACAGCCTCGTCCTCATCTGATGAGAGCTCGATCTGATCAGCGATAACAGGTGCGTCATTTATAGGATGAACCGTTAGCAGCAGGTCAAAAGGGTCACTCTGATCTGTGCCATCGTTCACACTTACTGGTACGATTAATTCTCCATTGAAATTAAGATCAGGTAAAACTGTCTGATCTTGGATACTATAGTTGTCTCCCTCGGCAATTGTTAGTCCCTGTGCCAGAAAATCGGCGGGGTAGTTGTGATCGGGATCCTCTACAGAGAAGAAATATATGGATGGTGTTATTCCTGTATCCTCATCCAATTCCGTCTCGCCATTATATTCTGTGATAACAGGTACATCATTCACAGCCTCGATCTCAATGAAGTAGTTGGCAATAGCCGGACTTCCGCCTGGATCTTGGAGGACCGCGCTCAATATATTCTGACTCAAATTCTCATCATCTGGTGTTCCACTGAGGGTAATTGTGTATGAAGTATTTTCCCTTGAAATTCCCTGGACGCTGATCCATTCCGCGGCGTTACCATACAGCTCAAGCGTATATTCGTTTTCATCTGTCTGGTCGACATCAGTAAAGTCAATGTTAAATATGTATTCAACCTCCTCAGTTGCGGTTTCGACCTCAGTCGTATGAATCACTGGTATATCATTTACCGGAAGAACATTTAGCTCTAACTCAAATATATCACTATCTGCCTCTCCATCATTAACTGAAACAGGAACCGTGAGTGTTCCTACATAATTCTCGCTTGGGATTATTTTTTCACCATCAATAGTATAAAACAGTCCTTCATAGAGAGTAACTCCCTGAGCAACAAAATCACCTGGGAATGTATTATCCGGGTCTTCAACAGTAAAAAAGTAGACAAGGGGGGTGTATTCAGTATCCTCATTAAAGTCTACGGAGTTTTCATATCCGGTAATTACCGGGGCATCGTTTACAGGTATAATTTCTATGCTAAATGCGGAGGTGGTCTCATTCTCACCATCGGATATTGTAACATTCAAGGTGTTATCATTATCGTTTTCATCATCCGGTATACCTGAAAGCGTAAGAGAATAACCGCCCTGTTCATTTACTAGAATATCACCAGTAGATATCCAATTAGCAGCCGAGCCACTTATACTCGCGGAAAATTCTAGACCATAGGTTGATCCCTCGGGGTCAGTAAAATCCACACCTAAAATATGGTTACTCTCTTCAGTTGCAGGAGGAAGAGATTCTGTTGTGATAGTTGGTGCATCATTGACTGGCAAGACATCGATTGATATTTCAAACTGTTCACTCTCAGCCTCGCCATCATTGACAGAGACAGCAACAGATAATGTTCCAAAATAGTTTTCACTAGGTTCAATGGTCTCACCATTGACTGAATAGTTGTCACCTTCAAAGACTGTGAAGGAAAAATCACCTGGGAAAGAGTTATCAGGATCATCTACCATCAGAGATTCGATAGAAATATTTAGTTCTGTGTCTTCATCCATTTCTACCTGTCCTTCATAGCCGGTTATTAGTGGCACATCATTAACAGGGACTATGTTAAGTGTGTATCCTTTTGGTTCAGATGAAATACCCATTCCATCGGTTACGGTTACTGATAAAATATTTTGGTTTAGATTTTCATCATTTGCTACGCCAAGCAGTTTAACATAATAATCGCCATTAGAGTCTTGCTCTATTGAGCTTACCGAGAGCCACTCTGATGAGCTTCCCTCTAGAAGAACACTAAACTCATCTGCATCACCACCATCCTGGTCAGTAAAATGAATATTAACCTCATAGAACATTTCTTCAACGACGTCAATGAGATCATCCTGGGTTGTGGTAATTGTAGGTTGCCCACCAAGAACAACTGTGAGATCATCAAAATAAAAACCAGGCGCATTTGTGCTTCCATCAGAAGACAAAATAAAACCTATTTTTGCATAGTCTGAACGGTATTGGTCTGGAACAGCCACCAGAAATTCTTCCCAGCCAACAGAGGGGCCAGTGAAAGATTGAAGTATGTTCCACATACCATCATTATCATGATCAACTGCTACGTATAAAAAGTCATAGTCTGTCTCAAGGTTATACCATGCATTGAAACGCAAAATAGCAGGTACATTAGATGAAGGTATATTAAATACATTATAAACCAGATCCTGGCTATCATCAAAATAATTACCACCCAGGTTGGTGCCCCAAACTTTTTCACCGCTAGCGGCTGATTCTGGACCATACGCAGGAGCGCCCCACTCCCACTGAGAGGTTTCATTGGTTAAAAAACCGCCGTCATCATTCTCGAAATCGCTTTCGTAGGGAAGTCCAGTTGCTGGAACTGTAGTCGCAGATATGACAAGAGACAGGTCAGTCTCTCCAAGGTTATTATCAAGAGCAGAAACTGAATAAAAATAGGTAGCGCCCTCATCAGTCTCGTAGTCACTGTAAGGAGGCGCATACTCGCTTGAGACCATTGTCAGCTGTGGAAAATCTTCTGAATCTAGATTAGCATCACGGGTCCGGTATAGGATATAGTTGTTCAGCTCTCTGTTTCTTACCGAGTTAGTGTTGTCAGCTGGGGTGTTCTCAAGGTTATTATATTGGCTCTCTGTATAAGGAACGAGCCTTGTATTTGTTTCCTGATACACAAATACAGGGTCTGTTGTAACCCTCTTCTGATCGTTATTTTCGCTGAAAGAGTATGTCCTGTCAGATGAGTGGTCAATAGTAAGCTGATACTCACCTTCTTCAGAACCATAACCATCGACTATGATGTAATAGTCACCAGGAATGAGTGTTACATTTTGTAAAAGAGACCTGTATGGCTCACCCGCAGAGTTGCTGCATTCATCATCATTGCATGACACATTCATCTGGAAGCTGTTGTAAATGTAAATTTTTGTATCGTACGAAGACTCACACAGACTGAAATCAAATGTTCCACCGTCTGTTGAAAATAAGTAGGTAACATCAGGCGAACCAGTTCCTGGCCATGGACAGGCCTCATCATAGTCATCGCCGTAGCCAACGGTTGTGTGGTCGTGCACATAAGGCAATGCGTCAACCTCAAAATCAAAATCTGAAATACCAGTCTGATAATCCCAATCGAGCTCTACACGATCTGACCAGGATCGGGCACTAAGATTAGTCGGAGCAGGGAGGAATCCACGTCCTTCGATAGGCACTGTGAAAGATTCATTTGTTGAAACCACCTCAAGGAAAGCTGTTTTTTGTCCAGTATTAGCAGGAACAAAAGAAACATAGACCGTTATTTCTTCTGTAGAAATAGTTACCGGATATGTGTTCCAATCACCTAGCTGAAAGCTTTCAGCGTTTTCTCCTACTATAGATACTGATGTGATCGTAAGAGCATCATCAGACCCGTTTGAGATGGTGACAGTGTCTGGATCTGATGTCAGACCCGGGAACATATCAGAAAATTCAATAGGGTAGGGGTTGACCAGTATAGTTCCACCTGCTGGTGTTGCGCAGGCATGGTTTGAACTATCAGACTCTACACTAACATCCATTTGGGTCACATAGTAGCAGTATTCTAAGCCACCAGTGACCATCGCGTCGGTGTAAGAGGGGTCTGTCTCTGTCGTTGCCAGGGCACTAAAGCTGCCGCCAGCTTCTTGCCTATAAATATTCCACTCTATACCCTCAAGAGGGTTCTCTACCAATAAGTCTTGGGTAAGTGTATTGTTAGACTCATCTAGCTCAGCGACTAGGCAAAAATAGTCAGCCATTGCTCCAAACGTTTGGACTCCGTACTCATCATTATCGCCAATGTATTGATTGACCCCGGTACCAGACAAAGTCACTGTCGTCTCGCCCGGCTCCAGATTTGGAATCCACGAGTATGACTCAGGATAGGTATAACCATCAGCGATGTCCCCGCAGGTGTTGTCGGCCTCATTTAAAAGGTAGTATGAGACATAGAATCCACCTGTCTGTGCGCTACCAGAATTCGTAACCTCTACCCCGATAACATCCAGCTCAATATCATACCACAGGCTATCGATGACAAGCTCTGCGGCGGGTGGGTCAAAGTCGCCAATAGAGAAGTAAACGGGAGAGTACACGTTTCCGCTTGCGATCACGCCATTCTCATCAGATACAGACCAGGTGGTCTCAGACATATAAGAAGATTCTTCAAAATATATCATATATATACCATCGGCCAGATTGTAAGGACCGAAAGTAGTAGACTCACCCCAGTTTCCAGGCTGCAGGAATCCGATTTCCTCACCCGTATCACTAATAAGGTAACCAGCTCCATCATAGCCATCGCCCCAGGTATCATAGAGATTGACACTAACGGTTGCGTCCCTGTCCGTTCTCTGGACCCAAAGCGGTTGCTCGTAATCATCCCCAAGGTCGCTTGTTCTGTAGCCAGCGCGTTGGGGTCTGTTTGCGTTAATTATTTCTTTTTTATCATCAGACATGATGTGAAAAGTTTCGCCTGAGCCAAAAGGTGAAGAGACGGTCGATATATTTGATGCGACAGGATTTGACATCGGATCCCAATCAAGGAATACCTGACCTGATCCGCCAGTTGCTACAAGATTTTGAGGTCCTGCCTGAGGAGGACTCTCGTACAGATACCATACAAAAGGACCTGGGTTCCAGGTGTCGTCCCAGAAAATATAGTAGGTCTCTCCAGCGTTTGATAAAATAGTTATATCAGATGCGTAATCATTTCCTCCAGTAATCGCACCACAGTAGGCGTCATCATTACCATCAATCAGATAGCCGTCATTCTCTGGACAGCCATTGTAGATGTAAACATCTGTGTCTTCTGGTTGATTCGCGTAACAGGTTGTGATGGTAATGTACCCATCCATAGTCGATGTATAGGTAAACCACTCATCATCTCCATCGGCCTGGTTTCCTGGTTCGCCAGAAACAGCCTCTAGCGCAACAGAGCATATGTCTCCGTCATAGTAACATGTTCCATCATCCTGCGTCGCGGAAGGGTCGTAGTTGACCGCGTCAGGGTCCATACAGCCAAGAGTAAATTCCGCGTCACCAACGATAAAGATATCAGAGCCTTCACTTCCATCCTCTAGAGTAAGTAATGTAGATACGCTGTCTGCTACATAATCATAAACGCCCCAAACATTACCGTTCCAACCATCACCCCAGGAATCGTACATATAGAGCGTATAAACGTCGCTATCTAGACAAAGGTCTTCCTCAAACGGAGCTCCACCAGATAAGATCTCTTCCCCGGAGCTATTAACTAGTGTCCAGGCTACCTCTGAAGGATAGCTACCGCCATCACAAAAAACCGCAACAAAATTATTTGTGCAATCTTCAGGTATTGTTAGACTTCCAGGGTTTATATCAACCGGATAGTAATCCTCATTGAGTAAAATATCTATAGGGTCTATCGATATTTCTGAGCCAGAGGCATCCTCATTTATAGCGAGTATAAGAGAGAAAAGATTGCCAGAACCTTCGATCGTATTTGATCCAGCAGCGGCCGTGGCGATAACGGAGTTAACAATATTTGATGATATAGACCACCCGGCATCCTCGGTAAGACTCCCTGTTGGGTTAGTACCTAAAAATTCTACGGGTTGGTTTTCGAAACCCTCAAATGAAATTGCAAAAGAATGTAGACTGTATCCTTGATCAAGTTCAATAGTCACTTCAACTTCAACAGTATCTCCAGGCAGTCCAAAAACATTTCCAACTGAAATGGTATTGCTATAGTCAGTGTTAAGTTCCCGAATATTAGGTTCAAAAGGTCCCTGCGTCTGGTCCATTCCCGTAATCTCAAGACTACGGTTTCCACCAAGTTCCCAACCATTGTTCTCCCAAAAGTAATCGGGTCCAGCTTTAAACTTCCACTCAATTACATCTCCGGGATCTCCGGCTATGGGTACGGTAGCGGAAAAAATACCGTTACCAGTGTAAGACATAGGATTGTCAGAGGTCCATCCGTTGAAACTACCACGGACTTCCATGGTGTGCTCATCTGGATTGAAATTTTCAACATTGTTCATGTCTGCTACAAACGTAACCTCAGAGTTTCCTGAGTCTGTGGTATTATAGTTGATACAGACTGGCTCCGAAGATTCGCCCTCGATTTGGTTATTAATAACAGTGGCAACCCTGTAGCAGTAGTCGTTTCCATTTTCAACTTGATAGTCATCATAGTGTCCCTCTAGGATTCCTTCGCCATTTCCAGCCATAAAATATTCATTACCACCGTCTATACTTTTGTATACGTTAAAGCTGTATGAGGTTGAACCTTCATCGGTTGTTACATTGGCTCTTATGCCAAACTCTCCATCAGCGAGACCGTAATAGTTTGCAATATCTGTATACGGACTCCACTCGCCAAGGTTTATCCAGGAGTGTACACCCTGGCCACCATCAATATCTATCATAGCACCTATGGATGTTGTTATCTCAATGGCTAAAACAAAGTCACCATCAAAGTTCCAATCAAGTGAGACCTCGGTCCACTCATTAGGGACGGTTGTTATTTCAGTCTGGTATGAAGGCTCCTCACTGGGAAAGCCATCGACAATACTATACCCAAAAAGAGTCGTACTCCCAGATGCATTTTCTACACCATAGACGAGACCGGAGTGCACAAAAATATCCTCACTACCAACAGGCATGGTAAAATGTGTACCCACAAGCGCTGACCCACTAGACATCCAGATGTTGTTTTCAAATGAGCCATCATCGTACTGCACCTCGTCATTGTTAAAACTTGTAGGAGGAGTCTCCCAGGAGAGGTGAACATATCCATTTTCTATATTAGCATCTAAATTTTCAACGACAGGAGGTACCAATTCTTCAGTACGAAGTAAGGTGAATGTCCACCATGAATTTTCGGAAAAATTACAATAAACAAACATCGTATCTTGTTCATTAATATCGCTGGCATATCCAAACTCTATATTGTATGAGATAGATTCTGGAACATCCACATTGGGAAGTTCACCCTGATTGTTTACCTTGGGGAGTCCAATATATGCACCAATACCATTTAATGTCAGTCCCGCTACTTCTTCATCATATTCCCACGAGGCTTGATAGGATCCATCGTGTGGTGCAATAGGTGCACCACAATGGTCATCATCATAATCAACGTTGCCGTCGCCATTCATGTCAATATTATGCTGCCAATATTCCAGCCATGTTTCGCCATCATCAATGATCTGAAAAGAGCCGTTCTGGTTAAACACATATCTGTCATCAAAGTGACATGCTCTAGTGTTTATAAAATCGGAAGAAATGTACCACCATTCGCTGCTGTTTGGCGATGATCCAACCATCATTGCACCTTCCTCAGGCATTAGTTTCCAGCTTGTTCCAGATAGATTATTGTCTCGTGCGGGGTTTTGTGTGTTTGTACTTCCTAGAGGCTGTGATACCGTAGCCTCTTCACCGGAGGATGTTATAAGACCCACAGGGAGATTAGACGAAGTTTCTGCCACAGCGTAGCCCAGACTGAGGAGTATTGTTAAATGACTGAAATATATTTTTTTCATAATATTAATCCTGGTAATACTTATTTCATGAGAACCATTTTATGGGAATCTCTAAAATTATCTGCCTCGATCACATAGATATACATCCCCGCTCCAACCTGATCGCCGTTATTGTTTGTAGCATTCCATGTTGACTGATAAAAGCCTGCAAGTTTTTTCTGTTTTGGAACAAGTTCCTTAACAACTCTGCCCATTATATCGTATATCTTAACAGAAACCATTGACTCCTTAGGGAGTTGATAGCGAATTCGTGTGGTTGGGTTAAATGGATTAGGATAATTTTGCTTTAGAGCAAAAATATCTGGAACACCACCATGTCCCCATTCATCAACAACCAGAAGGGCATTGGTAAATACTGCACTGACCTCATCAACTAACGCGGTTTCTTCATTCAATCTAGACCTGCTCATAGTGACAATCGTCTGCTGATCTGTAAACGAATCAAGCAGCTCAAACTCAATATTCCCTAGTACGATGCTACCAGAATTAATGGAACCAATCCCTGCAGCACTAGCACGAAATACGCCTTCATCATGGAGATCCATAATCGTCATTGTGCTGACATCATTATTCCACTGAATCGAGTTAAAAACAAGCACCTCAGGGTCATAACTCAGGTCGACCTCAAACGATCGAACATTATCTCCTGACTCTAGTGTGATTGGCATCGAGATTATATCTCCAGGGGCATAGCTTCCACCTGATATATCTATGAAACCTTGTGGTATTTCAATATGATCATGCTCAACAGGGAGAGAATTAATTAGCCCAACAGAATAGTCCAGTATTTTGGCTGCGTCCAATGCAGAGAGTGTAGCGTCCTGGGTTACATCGCCGACTCCGATCTGTGCATTATCCAGCTCTATACTTCCAGCAAGATATTGAAGTATAAGGCTCGCATCAAACGGTGTTACATCTCCGTTTGTACTTACATCACCGTAGGTAAGCACCAGAACCCCACCATTCTCTATATCATAGTCCATATCATGATTTTCATTTATGAGAGGCTCTACTAAGAAAAGGTCAATAAAGTTTCCGCCTTCCATGCTGCTAGAGAGACTAAAATGCAGGTTAAAAAGATTGCCGCTTCCGCTGACACCTTGAGACCCTGCTCCGGCGGTGATTACCATTCCATTTTCATCATCATTACTGTAACTGAATATCCAGTCAGATGGTGTCATAGACCCTATCGTATCTACCGAAACAATGTTCATCATATCACCACCAAATCCTATGACCGATATTTCATAGGAATACATGGGATGATCTTCGGGTACCTCTGCCCATACAGAGACAGAAACTGTTTCACCTGGAAGGGCACTTGTTTGGTCAATGCCAAATGTCATATTAAGGTTCAGCATTTCATCGATTGCACTCTGTAGCGGGCCTATAGACATTACGCCTGTCCAGTAGTAGCCATCATCATGGTTATAAGGATCTGCGCCAACGCGTGAAGTATTTGTGGCTAATGGATCAAAAGACAGAAACATGGCCCTGCTTCCATTATCTAGTTCCACATATGAGCTCATATCAAAGAAATCAGCGTCCTCTGAAACATTACCATTATTATCAACGGGGCCTGAGTAGCCTGAGAAGGAGGCAGGCTCACTATTATCAGATCGAATTATACCATCGATCCAGTTAGACTCACCCAATTCGTAGTCAGGGTCATAGTTTAAGACCAGACTATCGGATATGAACGAGGCAAGGTCACCAGATATACCATGTCCACTAGGAACGATCCTTGAGATTGCTTCTCCGTATCCATTATTCCAGTAGGCGATATCATGAACAGGTTGCCTGACACCTAATATGTCTCTTATAAAGCTACCCTCAGGAAGCTCATCCTCAGATCCGTCTGTCATCCACCACAGATAGTCAGCACCTGCAACGATATAAGACCTGTCACCTGTGTTTAGCCAATCTCTAATGACATTTTCTGTCATAATCCAAGGACCTTGGGTTCCACTAACCTCAACTACGAGGTCGTATCCCTCAAGTATCTCTTGATTTAAGTCACCATAGTAAGGGCCTGACCAAAAATCAAAATCTTCATAGCTTGAGCTGTTAAATAGGTAAAAGTCCATGATCCAATCATCATACTCATCTGTATTATATACAAACAGGTACGGTCTTTCCTGCTCAAAAACCTTATAACTCACAGTAGGACCATCTGTCCAGTTTCCGTTATTGTCTTCGGCGTATATGTAGTACCAAACGTCAGTGCCGGGAGGGAAACCAGGAACATGAGCCTCGTAGCGATTTTCAAATGTATTTTCCATAGGAATCGAGTGCCATGTGTCACCGTCATCTAGACTTGAGCTGTAGACCAACTCTGCAAATGCAACGCCAGAGTTTCCGCCAGATGGATTATCATCTGTGATTTCAGCCCAGACGTGGCGGTCGCCAGTTTCTGTGTTTGTGTTTAAAACCTCAAAATCATGCACCATTGGACCACGGTCACCAGTGAGCAACATACCAACGTCCCACTTCATGATCCAGCTGCGAATGTGCCATCCTCCATTTCCGGAGGTGCCGTTACAGGTTCCGTTTCCGTAAAATTTTAGAAATGGATATTGATCAGTCTGATTAACAGTGGTCGCATAGAAACTCATCCAGTCACCCTCAATCATTTCCACAAGAATCCCGATCCATTCATCCTTGTATACCATCGGCTGATCACCCCAGTCACTGATATTTAAAATATTTTCAGTTGCACCAATTTCTGTATTTGAACCATCAATATACGCCCCTTGCCAGAAAAGTCCTGTCTGTACTGTGCCGCCATTAGAAGGGATTTCAAAGGAGTCTGTTGAAAGAGGATCGCGTGCTCCGTCATTGACAGTCATATCGGAGCAGGGGGTAGGGGTTCCACCTGGAGTGTATTCATTACCGGTTATATAAAGATTTCCCTCAGAGTCCATGTCATAGCCACCGATCCAACCATCTGAGTCCACAACGTCGTCAGGATAGTTTTCTCCAAATTCATTATAAGGATAAGAGAGTCGATGGAGAGAGACTCTTGCAATCATGCTTTGATCGCCACCGCCGATTGGAATATTCAGATCTGTAATGTAGCCGTCAGCGGGTACCTGATAGGCCATAAGCATAGCATCACCCGGGAACTGCGAAAAAGTTCCCCAGCTGTCAGAGTCTTCGCTACCGTAGGACAGCGTTTCCTCTACACCAAAGTTATTTGTTCCACCAGATATTTCCATAAAGAAGGGCATCATATGGGTTTCCTCGTGGTCATTCCATCCATATTCAAACCTTTCAACATAGTCTTCACCGTTCCCGGCGTCATTTGGTTCACCATCGATCCAGTTTGTATAGTTGACTGGCTCTCCAGTGACCCACTCCCACTGACCCTCAACATTTTCATCTGTTAATCCGATCCAGCCGCCATAGTTTCCTAGAAAATCTTGTTCCTCTTGAGATGCGATGGTGGCGAGGTGCCCTCCGTAGGACTGTGCCATTACTGATGCATCAGCCCAGACCATAGCATCCTCTGATATATAGTAGCAGGAATTGCCCCTGGAGCCAATATAGGTAAATCCTTCAATATTTTCATTACAGGAAAAGGATCCCTCAAGCTCCGGAACATATGAAGACCAATCCGCACCATTAGTCAGTGTCCCATTAAAATCACCACCTGCCAGATCATGAACCATATCTCCATCACCATGATTGAAGTTCCAATAACTTCTGAGTCCATCTTCATTCCCACTTAACTGTGAGTGCATGGTGCTCTGAATATCTTCCTGGGTCCTATCAAAATCCCATATGCGAACCTCATCAATATATCCATGAAAATATGCATCTCCACCATACTGAGATCTTCCGATCCAGTTATTGGTTGTATTTCCGTTACCAATATCAGCAGGTCTTTGCGTCATATTGGTATTTTCACCCACAAGCTCACCATTAATATACATTTTAGCGTGATTGTCATCGTTTAGAGTAACCGCAAGATGATACCACTGATCAGGATCAATCGATATAGACGAGTTAACCTGTTGCTCGCCAGAGCCATCGTTTAAGACAAACCTTGGATAAGGATTGGTTCCAGGATTTGGAGTTATGAATAAATTATTCCCAGCTCCGGTTCCGAAGTCTGCTATCCTCTGCCAGTTTTCAAACGAGGATACATTGATCCAACTCTCATAAGTGAAACTGTAGATCCCTGATATAATACCATCAGGAAAATCAATAAAATCATCCTGACCATCAAAAACAATAGATAAA